>ERZ795060.655-NODE-655-length-46185-cov-6.329352_pt1 | contig 46185 bp, 39 predicted proteins | sample MGYA00375144_ERZ795060 | MGnify/ENA primary metagenome ERZ795060 (study PRJEB30189, sample SAMN05720157) | activated sludge metagenome | isolation source: anaerobic digester from wastewater treatment plant | place: Japan | collected 2015-05-15 ... | reverse complement strand
TCCACCGTCCACCAGTGCTCCGGTGTAGGCGCGGACCGAGGTGTCCGCCCAGATTTTCAACCCTGAGCACAACCGGGTTGAGGCCATCCCTTGAGCCGGGCCGGAAACGGCTGCACAAAAGGAAGAAGATTACCACCGGACCAGGAGGACATATAAAAAGTATCCGATTAAGGCGGCCTGGAGGAAAATCATGATCCAGAACCGTAGGGCGTTGCTCGGATTTTGGATTTCCGTTTGGGGGAGAGGCGCGGGGCTGGTGTAGAAGAGGGTGTCGATGTTCTTTTGGTATCGCCGCTTGATCAGCGCCATGGCTTGCCGGATTTCTTGGGTGATTCCGCTGTTGGCCGGGTGCGAGAGTGCCATATCCAAATTCGGGAGATGCTCCATCGTTCCATACAAACCTAAGTAGATAACCGCTTTTTTGCGAATGTCGAGGAAGGGATCGAGAAGACCGGCGCACATCGCGTCAACAAAATCCGGCGAATCGGATTTCAACAAGTGCTCATACGCGGCGTCCCGCACGTAATCGACTTTATCCGCGAGAAGGGAAATGATCTTGCCGGACACAGGGAAACCGAAGCGGGTTTGGTATCGGATAATGCTCTCGCGGACAGGGGCGGAGGAGGATTGAATCAGAGAAAGAAGAGCCTTGGAGATGCGTTCATCGCCGAATTCCTGAAGGGTATGGATCTGGTACAGCAAGTGTTCTTCATCCCCATCGAAGAGTTTGGGGAGCATTTCGTCGATTTGTTTTTCAAGGGCGTGAATATCTTCCAAGCGCAAGCGGGCCAACGGGAAATCTTCCGGCCGGCCGGCCAGTTTTTCAAAAAGATTCCGGGCGATACCCAGACAGCGGGCCTCGATGAAATGCTCGCCAAGATCGTAGAGAATCTTGCTATCGGTATCCTCTTGATGCAAGAGGGCTTCGGTGATGTTCCGGGCCGCCGCGAGGCGCCCCATTTTGATATGCGCCACCGCCTGCCAATATTGCGCGCCGGCCTGGATGACGGGTTGGGGATTTTGATTGTGGAGTTTTTTGAAGGCGTCGATCGATTCTTCGTACAAACCTTGCTCAAACAGAGCGCGGCCCCACAATCCGAGACTCAGGGGTTGAATGGCTCCGGAAGAAGAGGCGCGCTGAAAGACGCGGGCCGCTTCCGAGAAATCGAGCACTTCGAAATTGAGGCGCGCGAGATTTTCTAAAAACAAGGCACATGTGGGTTCCAATTCGATGGCTTTCTCATAATATTCCCGGGCGGTGTCCAGTTGGCCGAGTTCGTGATAGGCATAGCCCAGGTTGAAGTAGGAGAGGGCGCAGGCGGGATCGATATCCACAGCGATCAAAAATTCCTGAATGGCTTCAGGAAACCGGTTTTGGCGAAGATGATCACGGCCTCGGTCCAAATGCGGTTTGACGTTTTTCTTGACCAGGAACGTGATCTTCTCGGCCGCGGTGGAAGGCGTTTCAGGATTGTTCTTCCGGAACAGACGGCGGACGAGATTTTGATATCCATTTTTGGCAAAGCGCAGCACGGCTTTGTGCCTTTGAACAGAGTTTTCGCGATCCGTTACCGGTGCAAGGGTAATTCTAGCAATAAGCGGCGCAATTGATCCAGTGCGTAGACGCATGCCCGCCGGCGGATCATCTCCCGGCTGCCCGGTGCGGTGAGGAGCAAGGGATAGGTTTCGTCTCCCGCGCCGCAAACCGCGATCCAGACAGTTCCCACCGGCTTGTCTTTGGTCCCGCCGCCGGGTCCCGCAATCCCGGTGAGGCTGATGGACCAGGAGGCGCGCAGCAAGCGGCGGACACCCACCGCCATTTCGCAAGCGGTCTCACGGCTGACCGCGCCCTGATTCCGCAGGGTGGCGGGGGAGACATTCAACACCTGTTCCTTCACCGCGTTGCTGTAGGCGGTCACCCCGCCCGTGAAATAATCGGAGGCGCCCGGAACCGTTGTGATCCATGAACCCAGCAGACCACCCGTGCAGGATTCCGCCACGGCGACTGTTTCTCCCCGCTCCCGCAGCAACCGGCCGGTCACGGCGGCCAGCGATTCATCGCTTTCGGAAAAAATAAATTCGCCCATTTCCCGGCGGATGATCTCCACACAGCGGGCCAGCTGGGTTTGGGCCTCCGGGGAACCCGCCGGCAAGGAGAGCGTCAATTCCACTTCGCCTGGACGGGAGAGCGAAGCGACCGCCAGGTCAGGGTACGCGCCCAGATATTGGCGGATGGTCTGATCGATATTCGATTCGCCCAGGCAAGCGATTTGCAGCCGGGAGAAGAGCCGGGTCTGGCAGGGATGAAAACGGTCCTGGAGAAAGGGGACCAGCTGATCAAGGACCATGGGAACGAGTTCGCGGGGCGGGCCGGGCAGAGCGATGACCAAGCGGTTTCCGTCATCGAAATACAAACCGGGCGCGGTCCCATTGGGATTGGGGAAATAACCGCCTTGGGCGGGCGAGAGAGCCTGACGGCGGTTGTTGCCGGTCATGGGGCGGTGGAAGGCGCGAAACCGGGCTTTCAATTGCCTGAGGGCTTCGGGATTTTCCACCAGGGGAATGCCGGTGGCCTCGCTGATGGCTTCCCGGGTGATGTCGTCCACGGTGGGGCCGAGTCCGCCGGTCACGATCACCAGCGGGGCTTCCTCCAGGGCCCGCCGGATCATTTGGGCCAGGCGCGGGCTGGCGTCCCCGGCCAGGAGGCAGTGGGAACATTCGAGTCCCAGCGCGTTAAGGGTTTTCGTGAGAAAAGGGATATGCGCGTCGGCCCGCCGGCCGGTGATGAGTTCATCTCCAGTGACAATGATTACATATCGGATGGGGTATGGCGCTTGATCCTCGGACATGATCCACTCAGTAAGGGGAATGATGTTCCTGTTTGCTCGATTGCTGCGCTCCATCGCCGGGAAAGGATCCCTTTCGTCCTTGCCGGGCGCCCCCATCCTTCTTCTCACTGAGGAAGAGAGAATGGTTTTGAGTTCTCCTCCACCCTCGGATGAGGAACGGCCGGAAACTACAGCAACCGGGTAAATCGTTGGCTATATTGTAATCCGTCCAACCGCGGGTTATCAGGGACGGGAGTCATGCCGGATCGGAAAGGAGAAGGAAAAGAGGAATGTGAATGCGCGGCTCACTCCGGTTACCAAATCACCCGTTTGGCCAGGAGGAATCGTTCCATGAGAGGCGGGTCTTCGGTGATCCGGGTGATGATGACGCCCTGCGGAGAGCGGGCATGGATGAATTCATCCGGCCCCAGGGCCAGGGCCACGTGCGATATGCCCCCGTATTCGCCGGAGAAAAACAGCAAATCTCCCGCGGCCAGCGCGCCGGTCAGGCCGGGCAGGGCGGAGATTGTGCCCGCCAGGAACTGTTGATCGGCGTCGCGGGGCAGGTGAATCCCTATGCTTCGATAGACGTAGCGGACAAATCCCGAACAGTCGATCCCGGCTGGTGTCGTGCCACCCCACTGGTAGGGAGTCCCCAGGAGCGATTGCGCCACGGTGCGGACCGCCTTCCGCTGCTGGCTGTCATGCAGTGGGGAGAAAAGGGTGGCTCCCGGGGGAATCGGGACGCGGGAACCGGTAGGCAGCAGGATTTCATGGGGTGACGGGCAAGGGAGTGAGGCTCCTCCGGGAATCGGGATGCCGTCCACGTTGCATCCGCAAACGAACAGGGCGAACTCCTGGCTGATCCATTCCAGCCATTCCTGTCCCGTCACCGGCCGGAAATTAATGTTCTTAACCCAGCCCACGTAGCCGTGTTGGGTTTGCGCGAGTGTCATTTCGCCTTCCGGGCGGAGCAGGCAGAGAAATTGCCCATACACGGCGTTATCCACTTGTTCTGCTGCTTCTGGGGTGGCATAGAGGGGACATTCCGGGCTGGTCACAAGGCCGAAGGTTTTTGCGCCCAATTGAGGAACGGGAAGCACCGAGACCTGATCGACAGCGCAAGGGCATCCCAAGGATTCCGCGGCCGCGCGTAACGCCTTGAGGGGGAATGGCGACGAGACAAAGCCTTCCACTTCGAACGGATCCAGGGAGCGGGGAGTGACATCCCACACTTGCGCGCGGAGATCCGGAATCGCGCGGCGGCCGATGTACTCGCATAAGCGGACAGCATCATCCCGGGTACGGAGGGAGTGGATGGGCAGGCCGGCCAGGATGGTGCCGATACGCCGTGCCGGTTGCAAGTGAGCCACGGGGGTTTTGCCTTTCCTAGAGAATGAGCATCGCGTCACCGTATGAATAAAAGCGGAATTCATGGGCGGCCGCGTAGGCGTAGGCTTTTTGGCGCAATTCATTTCCCATGAAGGCTGACACCAGCAGGAGCAAGGTGCTGCGGGGGAGATGAAAGTTGGTGATCAATCCCTCTACGATTTTGAACGAATACCCAGGATAGATAAACAGGTTCGTTTTTCCCTCGCCGGCGGTCAAGCCGCCTTCCGGCGTGGCCGCCGTCTCCAGCACCCGTACTGCCGTGGTCCCCACCGCGATAATCCGTCCGCCCCGGGCCTTGGTTTGAGACACGAGCGCGGCGGTTTCAGGAGGCACATAAAACGCCTCCGTGTGCATGACGTGATCTTCCACCTTGTCCACCCGCAGGGGGAGAAACGTGTCCAGCCCGATGCGCAAGGTCACTTCGCCGGTACGGATGCCTTTTTCCCGCAGGCTTTCCAGCAAGTCTTGGGTGAAATGCAAGCCGGCGGTAGGGGCGGCGGCGGATTCGTACGGTTGGAACCGGCGCGCGTAGATGGTTTGATACCGTTCGCGGTCCAGCCCGTTGGTTCGATCCCCTGGCCGGGTGATGTATGGGGGCAAGGGGACCTGGCCATGCGCGGCCAGAGCCGTGTCCCAATCGCCTTCCCAAGCAAACCGGACGAGGAATTTACCCTCGCCCAGCGGCTTGATCACGGTACAAGAAAATGAATCCGAAAACACTACCCGTGTCTCCCGTTTGAGGCGGGAAGCCCGGTAGGCGATCACCTCCCATTCCCCTTCCCGGCGCGGTTCCAGCAGCAGCATCTCGATGGCCGCCCCGCCTGGATCCTTGCGGCCCAAGAGACGCGCGGGGAAGACATAAGTGTTGTTTAAGATCAAGGCGTCGCCCGGGGTGAGATAGGCCAGGATATCCCGGAAGCGGCCTTCGCGGAGGCTGCCATCCGCCCGGTTGACGGTCAGCAAACGGGATTCATCCCGCCGCGGGCAAGGCGCTTGGGCGATTAAATGGCCGGGAAGCGGATAATCGAACGCGGAGAGGTCCATGGATCGGTTTCCCAGGAATACTCCGGGGATGAATCGTTTATTTCAGCCAATGGATCAGGCTCATTAGGATCGTCATCAACACAGAGAGGATGATACACGTCGTCAAGGGGAAATAGAATGTCACGCGTTTGCCCTGGTAATGAATATCTCCCGGCAGTTTCCCAAGCCAAGGCACATGGGGAACCAGCAAAAAGAAGAAGCCGAGCAAGAGGAAAAAACCTCCCAAAATCAAAAACCATTTGCCAAGACTGGTAAACATCTGTTGGAACCGTCCCTCGGAAATCTGGTTATATTGAATTGTAATTCTATCCTCGCGGGCAGAGGAAGGATAAGTATCGCCCAGGCTTGATTCGCTCAGGCCTGAAATCCTTGGCTGCTGCCCGGCGTCTCCTTGAAAGGGGCTCGGGCAGAGAGGGAGAGCTTGTTGGGGAGCGAAGGAATGCCTTGAATCTACCCTGCAACTGCTGCAAACCGGTCAATGTACAAAAAGGTAATAAAAATTCCCGCTTGGAGGGTGATTTTGCTATATAATGATGATAATGACTGTAAAATGAGTCTGAATATGCCGGGTGAATGGGAGTAAGACAATGCGCGTGGAATTTGTGGATCAGGTTGCCGTGGTGCGCCCCATGGGCCCCATGGTGTCAGAGGTTGTGGAGGATTTACATGCGGCTTTAGCCGGACTGATGCGGCAAGAGATCCGGCAAATCGTCGTGGATCTCTCGGAAGTGGACCTCATCACCAGTGCCGGTCTGGGTCTTCTGTACGCGGCGTTACAAGAGGTAATGCGGTATAAAGGCGCCTTGGTATTGGCCTCGCCCTGCCCTGCGGTAATTCATGTGATCCGGGATTGGGGGTTGGAACGAATCCTCCCCATTTATCCGACCGCCGGGGAAGCCTGCGCCGTGTTGCAGGCGGCCCAGGATATCGCCCCGCCGGTATGAAAAATAAGAAACGCGCGCTGAGGAGTTCTCTTCCAGAGGGAAAGGCGTTGCAGGCTTCATGCCCATGTTTTCATGGGATAACCCATGGTGTGTTGAAAACCGTTGCCGGGGGGACTCAATCCATCTCTTCCCGCTCCCACTTCTCGAATATCGCTTTCCTCCCCCCTTCCCCAGCGCCCCTTTCAAGGGGCCGCCATACAACAGCCCAGGGTTTCAACCCTGGGCGCGGATTCTTGATCTACATAAAATTGGTGATGTCGTCTTCGGCAACCACCTCCGGCCCATTGTCCTGAATGCTGCCGGCGCGCACGCGATCTTCGTTGTCGAAATATCCATCGTTGTCGTTGTCGATCTTGTCCGTATCAATCATGGAACCGATTCCACCATTGTCTTGCCGGGGCGTGATGGTGGTTTCATCCGGCCCAAACGAAATCAACTGGAATGTCGTGGGATTGAACGGCTTGTAACGCTTCCCTTCCCTCATCTCCCACGCGCACGGCGCGTCGAATTTGAACGTGCCCCGTTTGCTCGTGTTCCGGAAGTCCGTCCGCCCGCCGGGATTGTATATCTCACTGCTGACGTAATAGATCGGATTGCCCCACGCGTCCACGAAGATATTCTCCTCTAACTGGGCCCGCAGAGCATTACTGGGCACCCCGGCCTGTTGCAGGATCCGCTCGATGCGGTCATCCGGCATTCCCTTGTTGGGATTTTGCCAAATCGGCTCTCCCTTTTTCACCAGGCGAACTTCATTGGCTCCCGGCTCGTATGGAGACTTCGCCTGTTCCGTCAGGGCAAGGTATAACTTTTGACAATCAAAACTTTCCGGATACTTGCCGAAATCATTCTTGTAGGTCGTTATGGTGACGCTCAGGCTGGAAATCAACGCCTTGGTTTTGGCGATCTTCGCCTTGCGCAACTGCTCCTGCACGTTAGGCACCAAAATTACGGACAAGATCCCGATGATGGCGACCACCACTAATAATTCAACCAGGGAAAACGCATCCTTTTTTATTTTCATGAGACAAGCACTTTCGAGACCTTGATTCATCCGGCCATGGGAAATCTACCCTTGAATATAGGAGAAAGGCGTGGCAGTGTCAACACAATCGTCTTCGTTCCCGGAGGGATTTATGCTATTCTCATACGTTTCGAGCAACCTGTGAGTGAGTTGTGAATTCGATCCCATTTTTCCCCAGGGAACCGTCTTCCCGGAATCTCATCCACAACCCACTAAAACGTATCCCAGGGTTGCTCACAGGGTATCATTATTATAAATCATTGAATATTTTGCAGTTATCTTACGTTTTCAACTTTATCCACACCCCTTTAAACAATATATAGGGTGATTTAAAAGGGTTTAAATCATTTAAAAAAATAATGTGAATCCATGGATTTACCCAAGGGAGAGATGCCTATGAAATTCAAAAGTTCCAGCAAAGTGCTCAGCCGGGGAATTTCCGCGGTCCGGTACGCGGTGGGAAGTCCCATCTCCAACCCGATTGTTGAAAACATCCATCTCTCCTGTGAAAAAAACAAAATCTGGTTTTTAGCCACGAATCTGAATCTGACGATCCGCTGTGAAGGCGAGGCCGAAGTGGAAGAAGCGGGAGAAATCGTACTGCCCTCCAAGGTCATCATCGAGGTTTTTCAAGACCTTCCTGAGGGCGAGGTCTTCGTGGAAACCCAGGACGAGACGGTCCGCATCCGCTGTAAGGAATTCAAGGCCCGCTTGAAGGGGCAGCCAGGAGAGTTGTTCCCACCCTTTACAGGATTGGAAGCGGGCGAGGAGATCCGGATGGATGGGAACCTGTTAAAAGATATCATCCGGAAAACGTTGATTGCCACCACCACCGATAAATCCCGCTTTGAACTGGACGGCGTAAAATGCGAAATGCGGGGGAACGAAATCATCTTCGTCTCCACGGATGGCCGGCGTTTGTCTTTCTATGCCATGGAGTTCGCGGGCCTTCCCGATCGGGAAATATCCGCCTTGATTCCCTCGAAAACCTTGCAAGAAGTTCAGCGCATCTTTCCCGATGAGGGCGATATCATTATCCGCGTCCATGAACGCAAGGTTCAATTCACCGGGGGCGATACCACTATCATCTCCAACCTCTTGGCGGATAACTTCCCCCAATACCAAAAGATCATTCCCCCCGAAGGACAACATGTCCTCCGGGCCAACCGCGAATTGCTCTCCACGGCAGTGAAAAGGGCGTCCTACCTCAGCAACATCGAGACGAAAATGATTATTTTAAAAATGTCGCCCACAGCCGTGGAAATTTTCAGCGAACGGGAGGAAGTCGGCGGGGAGGGCAGAGAGTTGGTCAACGCCGAATTCGACGGCGGGCACATCGAAATACGCTTTAATCATGAATATCTCCAGCAATGTTTACGGGTGATGGACGAAGAAACCATCGAATTGCGCTTCAGCGATCCCCGCAAACCAGGCATTATCCGGGGTATCGGCAATGATCACTTCAAGTACGTGATCATGCCGATCCGGCCCCCTGACGAGGAGGAGGCAGGATAAGGCAGAAAGCGCGGATCCGTTCGCGTTTTTAACCTTCCCTATATATAGTATATTGGTTAAATAGAAACTACTACATAGAGTATATAAATATTAAATATGTAGAAATAAAGCCTATACCGATACAGAAAAAAGAAATTTTCTTGCTTCTTTCTCTTCAAACAATTATAATCCTATTCTACACCTTAAATTCAGGATCCAATCGTTGTTATGTTTCCAGAAATGAAGCGAAAACTTAAATCCGATCAAACGCGGAACACCAATCCTCGCTTTGACCGGGAACTGGCCATCGAGCGCGCGTGTTATTGTCCTTCCTACAGCCCCAGCAAAATTCGCATTCAAGAATATTTTGTCTGTGATCCTCCCCGCCCTCCCTTGGATATTTGTGAAAATTGCCCCATTAATGGATTACGCGAGCCTTCCACCATCGTCATCGCCTCCTACATCAAGCCCGGCGAGTTGGAAGACGTCGAAGAAGAACTTTAACCGCGTTCGCCTTATTGGATCACTTCTCTTCGGTTTTCTTCAACAACATCCAGGCAATGGCGAAGAGCAAAACAGAATTAGAAAAATTTAAAAAACTCAGCGGCTTGATGGGGAAGGTGGTGCTGAGTCCCATGGCCGAGAGATCCAATCCCGCCAGCTTCACCAAAATCCCTACCACGATCGATATCCCTGCCAGCACGACCAATATTTTGGGTCCGTTGTTCATGAAATTCCTCCTCCTCGCTTTGTTTACCCGCCTTCGGCCGTTTTCGCCTTTATACCAAACAGGAATGGAAAAATAAATGACGGCAGGACAAAATGCCGGTTTTTCTTAATACGCTTCACAAAATCCAAATCTCGAATATGGTCCACCAGTTGTTATCCGGAGTTGGGGAAACATGGATCTCCACCGCGCTGGAATCGATCGGCCGGTTGAGCACCAGTACACTGGAAAGAATTTCCGGCTCGTAGTGCAGGGAGCCCACGACGATGGACTTCCCCTCAGGAGTTTTCAGGATCACATGGTTCTCACGAGTCCGGTCCGAACTTTTCGTCCCGTGGAATAAAACCAATTTGGATACAGGCTGCGGTGACGGAAATTCCACCCGAAAAAAAGCCCCTGAAGCGGGAATCGCATCACTCGACCAATACGTCTCGCGGTTGTAGGCCCGCACGCTGATGTTATGATCCGCGGCGGCCAGGCGGTAATTGGGATTGGAAGCCTCCAACCGCCAAGAGTTCTTGGGATTGTTAATGACTCCAGACGGCGGAAGAAACACAATATAGGGATCCACCATGAACCGCTCATAGCCCAGCCATTGTGGACCGAAAAGCCTCTCTAGGACTTCTATGGTCAAAGGCGAATAAAGGGAAGGATCTCCCGTCGTGTTGTTGTATTGGAAATTCTTGTGGAAGAGATACCCCACCCGGGAGGCATTGACGATTTCCTGGGCCGAATCCTCCAAACGCCGGGAGAGACGGCCGAAGGCCAGGATGTTTTGCTCCGAATCGAAGGCCAGGCATTCACCCACCCAGTCGCGCCCCGGCGTATCCGTGAGGTAATCGAATCCCTGATCGCAGAGAAGATAACGGATCGCGCGTTCTTGTAAAATCGCTTTGATTTCATCGAACTGAGTGGGTGTAAAGAGACCCTGATAAGCAAGGCTGGCCGGTTGATGAAAGAGGGGAGAATAATTCCCAAACGGAGAAATCAATGCGGAAAGATATAGGATCATCGCCATGGCGGAAAGGGATGGAGAAATCTCCCACATGGAACGAATGAAGGCATAAAGCAACACGGGTAAAACCCAGTAGAGCGGAATGGCGTACCACGGCCACACTCCGAACGGGGAATAACTCACGAACAGAACAGTCGACAGAGCGAAACCATATACCGCAAGACGGACTGGAAGGGCTGACAAAATTTTTTCGTTCTTCAAACTCCGGCGGGAACTCCACGGGAAGATCGTCAAACTGGCCAGAAACAGAAAAGAAGGAAACCAGGAAAAAAGGGAATTGCGTAAATCATGTTGGTGATCATAAGGCGCCCGCGAACCAAACATTACCGGGAGGCATTCCCCGAAAAAGCGGTCGATCAAAGGATTTTCACCGGACACCCGGGCGGCCGGCAATTCGCGGCCTTTCGCGACGAATTCAATCGCGGTAAGCCCTTGGCCCAGAAAAGGCGATATCCAGTACGGAGCGGTGAAGAAAATCAGGCTGATCCCTGCCACCGCCGCGCCGGACCGCGCGGAGGCCAGAATACAAATGTTTAATATCGATTTGAGTATCGGCTGGGCATCCCGCGCGTCGATCCATAAACGAAATGCGTTGCGCCACGCGAAAAATAGGATCAACAATCCTGATCCCAGAAAGAAGGGCAAGGAAATGGGCAGCTCGTAGAAACTAAGTCCGGCCAGCATCCCCCAAACCAAAGCCATCCCGGGGGATAACCGCTCCTGTTTCCAGCCGGCGAGGACGATCAGCCACTGGCCGGCACCACACACCAAGGCAAATGAGTAACCAAACCAGGTTTTGGAAAAAATCCAATGGTAATGGAGTCCCCCCACGCCCAAAATCAACAAGGCAAACCCTGCCAGGGCGGGTGAACCAAATCTCCAAAACGTCAGGCAGGTCACACCCAGGAAGAGAATCCCCCAAATCTCCGGCAACGCGTGCAGACCGGCCGCCGGTTGTTCAGAGAAATACAGGGACAACGCCAGGGGATACGCTTCCAACGTCCCTTGGTATTGCTGCCCGTAGTGAAACAGGGGTGGGGATTGCCCCAGAAGAAGACGTTGCGCCATCAGACCGAATGCCGCTTCATCCGCCTCGTAAAATATCCGGGTGTTCGTCTGGAATTGGAATCGGATGATGGTGTAGATCGCGATTCCCAGGATCAATCCCAGCCCGAATAACCAAGACGCGTTCCTCCGGCCGAACCCGGCGAGAGCAAGCAAACCCCGGTTCACGATAGGGATCATCAAAAAAAACGCGAGCAGCAGAAACAGCGGTGGGATATTCCGCGCGATCGGATAGATAAGCATGGAAACAGGCGGTATGCCCTGGATGAAAGGACCTTGCAAGGGGGCAAAAGGCGGTTTGCTGAATTCGGAAAAAGCAATGGACAAGCGGGGAATCGGGCGCAGCGAGGAAGTTTCACATTCGATTTCGTGAATTCCCGGCTGGATCGAGACAGGAATCAAACGGTGGCGGGAGGATTCGTGCGGCTCGAAACGGGCGATCTCGGCCCCGTCCAGTTTCCATACCGCATGACCGCAGCTGGCATGGGGGAGGGCATAATGCACTTCGTTTGTGGAATAGAATGTGGCGCTGAATCGCAAGGTTCCTTGATCACACGAAAGGAATTCGGGCAAAAACAGGGTGGGATTGATGTCGAACTCAGGCAAGTCAAGATCACGGGTCATTATTGGCTGGGATGCCGGATCTGTGTACGTGAATTGGATTCCTTCCCTGGGAGAGAAAGTTTTGAAAAGAATCGCCACGCTGAGAAAGACGAGGGCCAGAGGAAAATACCGCCCGATGGCCCGGTCACAGGCCAGCCAATCAAGGAAGGGAAGTGGTATTCCCCTTCTTTGGCTTTTTGAATAGATCCATGCTAAGACCAAAAGTCCGAGAGCCGCGCCCGCCAAGCGCACGCGAAATTCCAGGCCAGGAGTCGTTCCAACAAAAACGAGGACAAAAAATACGACGGCGAACAGGGTATTTAGAAGCATATGAATTGACCCCAATACGTCATGCCCGTATCCTATGCGAGCGGGATGATCAGGACAAGACTCTAGGAATGGGAGGAGAACAGAATGGCTGATAAGATCCTGGTCCTGGTAAATGGCGCCCGGGGGAAGATGGGTAAGGAATCCGTGCGGGCGGTCCGGGAAGCGGAAGATATGGAACTGGTGGCGGAAACCGATGTGGAGGACGTATTGGCGGATGCGATCCGGGACAGCGGCGCCCAAGTCGTGGTCGATTTCACGACACCGCACTGCGCCTTTCAGAACGCCTTGACCATCGTGGAAACCGGGGTGGGAGGAGTGATTGGAACCACGGGCTTCACACCGGACCAGATCGATGAATTGGAGATCAAATGCGCGGGGAAGCACCCCGGCTTGCTGATCGCCCCCAATTTCGCCATCGGAGCTGTCCTGATGATGCATTGTGCCCGGATTATCGCCCGGCATATGCCCGATGTGGAAATTATCGAATTGCATCATCCCGCCAAATTGGATGCTCCTTCAGGAACCGCCATCAAGACCGCGGAATTGATCGCCCAGTCCCAGGCCCGGACAATTGTTCCACGTGGAACATCCGAACCGGCCGCGCGCGGCGACCGGTTCCATGGGATCCCCGTGCACAGCGTGCGATTGCCCGGATTGCTGGCGCACCAATCCATCATTTTTGGCGCGGAGGGCCAAACGCTCACCGTGCGGCATGATTCCATCAACCGGAGCTGTTTCATGCCCGGCGTCTTGCTGGGTATCCGCGAAGTGCTGCATCGGAAAGGATTGATCTATGGCTTGGAGTCCCTTCTGCTTACCGAATAACCGTGGATATGGGTGATTCCTTCGAGGAATTCATTGAGGAATTTGTAATGCAAACCGCCGGGAGAGGATGGCGGTTTGAATCCCGCGTCCAGCGTCAAATTGGACGGTTCTTCTTCCATCTCCAGCAGAAAAATCAGCAATTCAATCTTACCGGCTACAAAACCCTCGCGGAATATCTCGATTTTCACCTGGCTGACGCGTTGCAAATTGCCCAATGGATCCAGCCCCGGAATCCTTCATCTATAGTGGATGTGGGGAGCGGCTGCGGGGTGCCCGGCATCCTGCTGAAAATCTTGCATCCGGAATGGCGCGTGGTGTTGATTGAATCTAACCGCAAGAAAGCCCGCTTTTTAAGTGAAATCAGCGAATACTTGGAGTTGGCTGATTGCGCCGTCCTGAATGAACGGGCGGAAGAAGCGGCGCGGAAGGCCGAATGGCGCGAGACGCTGGATTCCGCCACCGCCCGCGCCCTGGGACCCTTACCTGTGACGCTGGAGTTGACTGCGGGATTTGTCCGGGTCGGCGGAACGATCGTGCTTCCACGGGGTGGGGATGAAAATGTCGTAAAAGAATCTTCCCGCGTGGCGGACGCGCTGGGATGCCATTTGAAACAGGTCATTCTCTATGCGCTTCCCCGCTTGACGAAGCCGTTTCAAGCCGCCATATACGAAAAAGTAGCCGCTTTGAGCGACAAATTCCCCCGAAAACCTGGGCAGATCCGCAAGCACCCTTTATAATGGCGGGAAATTGATAATGGGTGAGCATTGTTTTTCTTTACTGTAGCCATATTAGGGCGGCCATAGTGGGGCGGACTCAAAGCGCGGCGAAGCCCGCCAGCAAGATTTAGGATAACAATACCGTAGCGCGCGGCCACTCCATTGTTCCACGTGGAACACAGGAATCAGGATTTGACTCGTATCATCTCCATCGTCAATCAAAAAGGAGGCGTCGGTAAAACCACCACCGCGGTCAGCCTTTCGGCCTGCTTGGCGATGCTCCGCTACCGCACCGTGCTGATCGATCTCGATCCCCAGGGCAACGCCACCAGCGGACTGGGTTTTTCCAAAAAAGAATTGAACCACTCCATGTTCGATCTGCTGATCGAAGAGAACCCTCTGGACATCATCCTCCTGCCTTCTCCAGTCGAGAACTTATCCATTGCGCCTTCCAACAACGACTTGCTCTCCGTGGAATGGGAATTGTCGGGCGAAGAACAAGGAAAATATCTCCTCAAAAAAGAACTGGCGCGTTTTCTATGGGACCGGCCGGCGGATGAACGCCCGGATTTTATGATCATTGATTGCCCCCCCTCCCTGGGATTGCTCTCTCTGAACGCCATCCTCGCCTCCGATTCGATCGTGATCCCTGTCCAATGTGAATATTATGCCCTGGAAGGACTGACCGAGATCTTGGCCTCCGCCTCCATGATCCGCCAGAGCTTCAACCCCCGCTTGTCACTCGAGGGAATCTTACTTACAATGGCCGACCGGCGGCTGAATCTCAGCCGGCAGGTGGAAGAGGATATCCGCCTTGCGTATAAAGATTATGTCTTCCAAACAGTCATCAGCCGCAGTGTCCGGTTGAGCGAGGCACCCAGTCATGGACTGCCTATTACGTTATACGACCCCGATTCGCCGGGAGCCAAAGCCTATCTGGAATTGACGCAGGAAATAATCGACCATGAAACGAAAAGCACTCGGCCGTGGCCTGTCCGCCCTGCTCTCTGAGGCGTCCGCCCTGGACGAAGAAACGAACGCGATCGTGACGATTCCCCTGGAGGCGATCGAAGCCGGGGAAAACCAACCCCGCCGCCACTTCGATGAAGAAGCCCTGTTGGAACTGGCTGATTCCATCCAGCGGCAAGGAATTCTTCAACCCCTCCTGGTGCGGCCCCATCCCTCGAGTCCGAACAAATATCAACTCCTGGCGGGTGAACGCCGGTTGCGGGCGGCCTTCCTGGCTTCTCTCACCTCCGTCCCGTGCATTGTCATGGAGGCGGACGATCCAAAAGTCATGGAAATCGCCCTCGTGGAAAACATCCAACGGGAGGATCTCTCTCCTCTGGAAGAAGCCCGGGCTTACCGGCACTTGGTGGAGCATTTCGGACTGACGCAGGAAGAAGTAGCCGCGCGGGTAGGTAAAAGCCGCGAGTCCGTTGCCAATACCCTGCGTCTGCTGAACCTGCCCGAGCGCCCCCTGCAAGCCCTGGAAGAAGAAAAAATCTCCGTGGGCCATGCCAAACTCTTGCTGGGACTTCCCTCCCCCTCCGAAATGGAGACAATTCTCAATCAGATCCTGGAACGCAACCTGAGCGTGCGCGAAACCGAATCCCTGCTGCGCCAAAGCCGCACGGCCGGAAAAACGGGAAACGAAAAAACCGAAACAACCAAAACAACGAATCCCCCTGCCCCGGACCTCGATCTCCATATCCAAGCGTTGCGAAGGGAATTGGAAAACGTATTCCAAACCAAAGTTGAAATCAAAATGCGAGGCAAATCCAAAGGCCTGATCCAAGTGCATTTTTTTGATCTGGATCAGTTGGATTCCCTCCTGGCCCGGTGGAAAGTGAAATTGTGATGCTACCGGATTTGGACCGGCAGGAACAAAAATATCCTTTCGGGGTGGAAAGAGTTTGAAATTGAAACAAAATTTGTTTGGAATGCGTTGGTTTCATTCCAAATCCGCGGCGCCTCGATCCCGTCGCCGCTTCAAACAAATAGGAAAATAGGGAGATCCTCTTGCTTAACGAAACCGCGGCGCGGAAATTCTACCCTCTGGAAGTCAGCTCCCTCCTCGTGGGAAGGATTCCCCGCCTGAACTTGTATATCCGCCGGGAGGAAGATCCGGAACCCATCCTGTTTCGAAGTGCCTCGGTCCCCCTCACACCCCAGCAAGCGCAGGAGTTAGCGGCGAACAATATCCATCATCTGTGGCTTCCGGAACGGGATTACGAAGTCTATCAGCGGTTCCTCGCGCAGTTCTTGCCCATTCTCATCCTGGATCCCAACCTGCCCGTCCGGGCCAAGTGCTCGATCACCTACGACTACTCGATCCAGGCGATGCGGCAAGCGTTTGATTCCAACGATACCCGGCAGGTGATCGAAACATCGAAGGATATGCTGAAACACGTGATCGCCGTGTTGTTCTCCGACGAGCGCGCGACACACAATTTTATTGCATTGGCAAGCACGGATTACGCGTTGTTTTCGCACTCGGTCAATGTGTGCCTGTTCGGCATGGCCTTGGCCCGCCGGGCACTCGGCATCTCCGAGGAAACCGCGATGGAAGAATTCGGCCCGGGCCTATTGCTGCACGATCTCGGCAAGTTGCGGATTCCCAGAGAAATTTTGGTAAAAGAAGGAAAATTAACGCTGGAAGAGCGGCAATTGATCAAGACCCATCCCGAAACCGGCCTGGAGATGATCCGGGATTTCATGACGGTAACTCCCGAAGTGGAATCTATCATTTTGCATCACCACGAACGGCTGGACGGTTCCGGCTATCCGTTCGGATTGAATGGCAAATATATCTCCACGCACGCGCGGATCTGCGCGATCGTGGATATTTTCGACGCGATCAGCACCGATCGCCCCTTTCAAAAAAGAAAATCCACGTTCGAGACGTTTCAAGTCATGCGGCAGGAACTCTCCAACCGCATCGATGAAAAACTGCTCAATGAATTCATCCTGCTTTTCCAATCACCGGATGAATAAGGTCGATGTCAGCTTCTTTTATCCCTTTCTCCCCCAAGGACTTTTACCATGAGGCGCGTTCCGGCTGGTCTTGAATGCGTGGATGAATGTGTCCGCGTCCTCCGCGGGGGGGGCTTGGTTTGCGTCCCGACGGAGACGGTGTACGGCCTGATCGGCCTTCCCGGCCAGGCAGACACCTTGGCGCGGTTGACGGCGCTCAAGGGCCGCCCGGCCGGGAAACCCTTCGCCTTGTTCACATCATCGTGGGAGCGGTTGGCGCGGGAAGCGGTGCGTCCCTCCCCGGCGGCGGAGCGTCTGGCGGACATTTTCTGGCCAGGCCCGCTGACGCTGGTGATTACGGCGGATTCCGGATGTCCCGCGGCGCATGCGGGAACGGTGGGGGCCCGTTGCCCAGATCATCCCTTGGTGCAAGCGGTATTGGCCGGCTGCGGAGGGTTGCTGATCAACACCAGCCTGAACCGCAGCGGCGAGCCGGCGGTCTGGAGCCTGGAGGCAATGGAAGAATGGCTGCTCGGGGTGGACTTGGTGGTTGACGGGGGAACGCTGCCCCGGCGTCCGGCATCCACGGTGGTAGATTGCACCATGAATCCTCCCCGGATTTTGCGTGCGGGTGGAATTTCCGAATCGGCCTTGCGGAAAGTGCTGGACGATCCCGCGTCCGAATCCCCCGCCGGTGGAAAAGGAGAACAAGATCCGCCAGACATGATTTGATAACGTTACGAGATAAATCCCCAGGAAAACGGTACCCTCGAATCAGGAACGGCGGATCCCGGAACCCATGATGCGTAATCCAAATCCAACACGCGGGGAAAGGTGGTTAACCCTGCTCATCTACGAGCTGGCCGTGATCTTTTTCTTCATTCCCGCCGGCCGGTTTCATATTTCGTTGTTCGGATGGTATTCGTTTTCGACGGGGTATGACGCCTACAAGCTGTTTCCCGTCTTGCTGTTCACTTGGCTCGCTTGGCGAATCCAGAACCTGGACAAGCCATGGCCGCAATCCCGCTTCGTTTTTCCATTTTTCCTCTTGTTTTTGGTCTCGCTGATCGCCGCCGTGACTTCGCAGGATTTTTTCGAAGCGGTAAGCGAAGCCCTCGAGATCTTGTCGTACTTCTTTTTTCTGATCCTCTTACTCGATATCCCCTGGACGCCCCGCCGGATCCAGACCGTGGCGGTGGGATTCGTCATCGGCAACCTGTATCTGGCCAGCCAGGCCTGGATGCATTATCAGACCCTGAATCCCGCCTTGCCCGCCCGGGTTAGTGCCACCTTCCGGCATCCCAATTTCCTGGGTTTCTATGGTCTTTTGGGTTTGACCCTTTCCTTCTGGATTCTCAACCAAAGCCGTCGGCCGCGGCATACCTTCTGGGTCGGAGTGAGCATCGCCGGCTTGTTGTTCGCCGTGGTCACCAGCCAATCGCGTGTGGCCTTGGTCGCTTTGGGCCTTTGGTTATTGGTCCTCTTGGTTTTGGGGCATGGCCGCTTGCGCCGGTTCGCGGTGGCGGGTTTATTCGCCGGGATGATGGCGCTTGTGTTTTCTCCTGATATCGTCGCCCGGTTTTCGGCCATGGCGTATGAAACCCCGGCCGCCGAACAGGTCAACCGGGTTCGGATTTGGCTGCATTACCTCGAGCATGAAATCCCCACACTGCCCTATTTCGGCATCGGCCTGGGTCCCGTGGCTGATACCCGGATGAATGACCGCCTCGCCGCTGATCCCTCCACCGCTTCCGTCTTATCGCACAAGTGGGGGCCGCATAACGCCTATCTCGCGTGGCTGCTGGGAACCGGATTGGCGGGAATGTTCGCCCTCTTTTGGCTTCTCAAGGAAATCCTGCGGACCGCCTGGGCCTCGGATTCCGAAAACCGCCCGCTATGGATGGCTGGATGGCTGGCCATGCTGCTGGTCATCACGGTGCAGGATCCGCTCCTCTACGCCAATATTCCCCTGGCGCTGATTGCCATGCTGGTGCTTACCGGGAAAACCGCCGGGAAAACCGCCGGCAACACCGCCTCTGCGTTTCGGACTGAACCGCCCCCTCAGGAGGATGCCTCATGAACGCCAAATCCCGCCTGCTTCCCTTGTGGATTCTCCTGGCCGGCGCGTGGCCTGCCGCTTTGTCCTGGACCTGGGGAAAGGGAATCCTCCTGCTCTGGGGTTTTTTGTGGGTATTGATCGGAGTGGAACCTTCCCCCTTGACTCATTCTCTCCGTACGTTGCTTTTGTTCCTTATCGGATCGGCCTCAGTATGGTCAGTGGCCGTAAATCTGATTCCCAAGATGTCCCATGCCGTGTTCTACCTGATGGTATTGTTTCTATGGGGATACGCGGCGCGGCTTTGGAAATACCGGCAGCCCGTATCCTCATGCGAGTTTCCCTGGCCCGCGAAATCCACGGCGGCGGTATTTGTGCTGATCGTGATTTTCGGTTTCATGCTGGTTCACCTGGTCCTGGCCGGGATGACGCATTCCCGGTTTCAAGAAGAATCATGGAGTTCGATGCTGTGGGCGGCGCTCGCCTTTCTGCTTTGTTATCCCACCGAAGCCTCGAGCCACGGGAACATTACGGTCCAGCGCTCCCTGCGGTGGATGTTGCCGCTCTTGATTTTTCAAGTTACAATTTTGCATTCCGTACAATACATGCGAATCGCTCATCGCCTGGAAACCTCTCCCGCGCCGGGACAACTGGCGGAAAAGGCCATCCGCCAGGGGTATGCCGGACTTGCGCGCCGGGCGGTGTTGCGGGAAACCGCCCGGATCTACGCGGACCAGGGCTGGGCGGACGCGGTCCGCTATCAGCGGAGCCAATGGCCCGCCGTGGACAAGGAAAAACTGGCGGAGGCGTTCCGGCGCGATCCGGCGCTGGGACAGAACCTGTTTCTCTTCACCCTGAGTTTCGGCTGCCGGCTGCAATTAATGGAGGGTGAGGAGGCCGTGGACATGGCCCTTCTTCCCGGGGAAGAATCGGTCTACGTGCTGACCTCGCGGGGAAGACTGCTGCGGCTCGGAACATCCGGCCTGACCGTGGCTTGGCAAGCACCCCAGCCGCCCGTGGCGCTTGCGGTGTCGCCCGTCCGGCGGATCAAGGCGGTATTGACGCAAGCCCGGCAGGTGCATGTGCTGGAACCGGATCACCGAGCCCTCCTCGTCGATCTCCCCGCCAGCCAAACCTGGGTGGATATCGCCATGAACGGCGCGGGCACGCGGATGTGGGTGATGAGCGAGCATGGCCACATCGACGCTTACCGCTACAGCGCCGACCGCCGCGAGTGGCTGCCCGAAGGCCCGCTGCACCCGCCTTTGTGGCGCGAACCGGACATGGCCAAGGCCTTTGTGCCCGCGGGCAAAGAAAACACGTTTTACCTGCTGGACGCGTTCGGGGGCATCCATTGGCGGGGTGCCCGGGGTTTGGCGGAAGGGAATCCCTGCCGCCAACGGCTGCTGGAATGGTACAACCCCCAGCGGGACACCCCCGTGGATATCGCCTTTTGGGAAGAGTCCACTACCCTGATGATGCTGGAGCGGACCGGAGACGTCCATTTCTACGCGCTCCCGGATACCCGGCAGGACGATCTGGCGTCTTTCGATACCGCCCCAGAGCCGCTGCCGCCCAACCCGCCGCCGGTCCAGTCGGTGATTTACCTCGACCTGGAGACAGGGATCTCGTACCGCAAGACCCAATCCCTCCGTCTGGCGCCCGCTCCCTCCGCGGGTACCTTGCTGATCCTTCAGAGCGATGGGACGGTGCAGGCCATCGCTCTCCCCGGCCGGACGTACGTCACCTTTACGCGGCTCAAGCTTCTGCGGGTGGAGGCCCCAGGATGAACCGGTTCAGCAAGAGGAAAAAATGACGCTCCGGCAAAAAGTGAAAACCAACGGATAGGGTCTCTATTTTTTTTCTGGTGCAGGCGTCCTGCCCGCGCCCTATACAATTTTCATCTTACTCTCTTCATCTTACTCTCTTCCCCCCGTATGTCTCCACAAACTTCCCAAACGACCGGTCATAGGTCTTTTCCACGGCTGGGGGGAAGCAGCAGGCCGGCAATTCCTGCATTTTCAGATGATAGGCCAGGCAATCGCAGCACTTCCCATGCCGCGGGCAGCCCGGGTAGGTGCACGCGCAAGGCAATCGATTCGCGCATTCCGCCATGTTTCCTCCTCCTGAAATTGCATTCCTGTGCATAGTGCGCCGGGGAATGGCGCCGCCCTCACCGGTTCCGGATGGTCCATACATCCTCAAACGCCTCCACCGGCGCGCGGATTTCGTCCGGATGCTTGGAGTTGTACGGCTCGGTGGGCAGGTTGACCAGGTACGTGGCTTCCGACAGCGACATCTGCCCGTGCCACACGCCCGGCGGGATCATCAGCAAGGCTGCCTCGCCCTCGTCGCCCAAAATCACGGTCTGATAAGCGCCCTTCGTGGGGCTCCCTTCGCGGTCGTCGTACAGACCGATTTTTGAGGTTCCCGCCACCACGAAGAACGCGTCGGTCTGTTTGTCATGCTTATGCCAGGCCTTGATGACGCCCCGGCGCAGGAACGATACGTACACCTGCCCGAATTGGATAAATTCCGGGTCGTCCGCCCGCAGGATTTCCACCAGGTAGCCCCGGTCGTCGCAATGCCGCTTCCGGTGAATCAATTTCACGCCGTCGATCATGCCCTTCCTCAATTCCCATGAATTTTTCCGTCATGCTAGCATCCCCCCCGCGCGCGTTGAACCCATGACTTTCCACGGGGAACATTTTGTTGTAAAAGGGACATTGGGCATCTTGCGCCGCAACGATGAACCCGATTGCAGAACTTTCTAATCCCCCCCTGGGAGAGGATTAGGGTGGGGGAATTATTGTAGGGGCGGACCGTGGTGTCCGCCCGAATTTCATCGCGTGGATGGAATGCCTTCTTCACCGTGGTACGCACTCGTCGGATGAATCGTATTAATCCCCTCTCCCCTGGGAGAGAGGATTAAGGTGAGGGAATTCCTGGATGGGCGGATATCATCTTGCTCCGCCCTCGCGCGGCGGACGGCCATGCGCCTGACCTGGTTTCAAAGGAGATCGCCATGCGGGTATTGCTTCTTGGTTCCCGGGGGCAATTGGGAACGGACCTGGCGCGGGCCTTCGCCGATTGCCGGGTCACGCCCTGCACGTCCGAGGACCTGGATATCACCGACGAATCCCTCGTGCAGCAACGGATCGCCTACACGGCGCCGGACCTGGTGATCAATCCGGCCGCCTACACGCGGGTGGACGATTGCGAGCGCGAGCCGCTTCGCGCCTTCCAGGTCAACGCGTTGGGGCCGCGCCATCTCGCCCTGGCCTGCAAGCGCTGGGATATCCCCCTGGTTCACATCAGCACCAATTACGTCTTCGACGGCGCGAAGCCGGATTTTTACGAGGAAGACGATCCCCCCCGGCCGCTCAACACCTACGGCATCACCAAGTTGGCCGGCGAACACTATGTGCAAGCCCTGTGGGAAAAGCATTACATCGTCCGTGTGGCCGGCCTGTTCGGCCTGACTCCCAGCCGCCTCAAGGGGACCAATTTCATCGAGGCCATGCTGCGCCTGGGAGCCAAGGGAACGCCCTTGCGGATCGTCTGCGACGAGTCGCTGTCGCCCACGTACACCGCCGACGCCGCCGCCGTGATCCGCCGCCTCGTGGAGACCGGCCGGTACGGCCTGTACCATCTCGCCAACCAGGGGGGATGCACATGGCTCGAATTCGCCCGCGAGATCTTCGCCCAGGCCGGGATGAACGTTTCGTTGGAGCCGGTCACCGCCCGGGAATATGGCGCGCCGGCGAAACGGCCCGCCAATTCCTGCCTGAACACGCGCCGACTCGACGCGCTGGGCCTCGGTCCGCTGCGCCCCTGGCAAGAAGCCCTGCGGGATTATTTGGCGAGTAAAAGGACCGCATCCACCGAATAAATGTCCATTCTGTTGGCAGGGGGTATGGGGCCACGTGCCCCGGCTGAATAGCCAGGCAGGGCGTGCTCAAAGCGCGTAGTCCACCGGCGACAACCTTCCTTCTCTGCTCCCTCTCCCATTGGGAGAGGGCCGGGGTGAGGGGAAACCGTTCTACACAGATTAATATTTCATTGGATAGAATAGCCTTGGTCCTCTATAGCAGAGGCACATTGCCACGTGCCCCGGCTTCGGATAAGACGTTGTCAGGATAATACCGGTATGCCAGCGTCCACGCTCAAATCCATGGCCCTTTCCCTCCTCGACCTGATCTATCCCCCGGTGTGCGCCGGATGTGGAAAAGAGCAAACGCACGCGGAAGAGCGGGTGTGCCCGGATTGCCTGCATCATTTCCGGATTTTCCCCTCCCCCTACTGCGGCCGCTGCGGCGCTCCGGTGGCCTCGGCCGAAGAGAGCCAGCCTGGCAAACCGTGCCGCAACTGCCCCGCCGGCCCGGTTTACTTCGACCGGGCGCACAGCCTTTACTCGTACGAGGATGAACGCGTCAAACGGGTGATCCACGCCCTTAAGTTCCATTACCAAACCGGCCTGGCTCCTTTGTTGGCCCGCCTGATGGAGCATGGGTATGCGGTGTTTTTTTCTGGCGGGCGCTTTGATTGGGTAGTCCCTGTGCCCCTGCACAAAAGCCGCCGGCGCGAGCGCGAGTTCAACCAATCCACCTTGATTTCCCAAGCCCTGGTGGAAAAGAAGAACATCCCGCTTCGTGAAGACATCGTGATCCGTGTACGGCCTACGATTCCGCAAGCGTCCCTCTCTCCCGCCCGGCGCGCGCGGAATCTGGTGGGGGCGTTCGCGGTTCCTCGTCCTGCCGAGGTCCGGGACCGGCGGGTGCTGGTGGTGGATGACGTGATGACCACCGGCGCGACCGTGAACGAGGTCTGCGCGGTTCTCCGGCAAGCCGGGGCGGAATATATCGCGGTGTTGACGCTGTCCCGGGCCTTGCTGCATACGGAGTAACGCGCGGTCGGAAAACGGTTTGTACAGCCTGGACGGCATCGCCCGCTTCGGGCGAACCGTGCAGGCCTGCACGGGAGTGGGGAAATGAGTTAGGAAGGCTGGTGAATGGAGTTGGGGCTTCGGCGCACCGGCTTGAATCCCAGGGCTGCTTTAGGCGGCCCCGCGAAAGAGGCGTGAAGCAAGATGTGATGCAAGAAGGGATGCAAGAAGGAGGCAGGATTCGCGGCCGTATCGTTATTCTATCTTTTCATCTCCCGCCGATGGTCTACAATGAGCCATCTTGGACGAAGCGATTGAAAGGGAAAGGACCGGTCATGATTCGAAACACAATGGGCGTTCTGGTATTGGCCAGCATGGTTTTGGGCTTGGGGATTCCCGCCGGGCATTCCGAAGAATCCCGCCCGGCGGGGATGGACGTGATCGTGTGCAATCCGCTCCTGGGGCAAGTCAACGCGGAGAATACCTGGGAGGCGGCGAAGGCCATTGGCGTCAAGGGGATTGAACTGGCGGTGGGCTCCGACTTGATCTGTTCGCGGGTATTCGTCGAGGGCCAGACGCCCTACCGGCTGGACACGCCCGAAAACGCGCGGCAACTCCGGGAGGCCGCCCAGGCCCAAGGCCTGGTCACGCCGGTGATCTGCGCGGGGATTCAACTCCAATTGGGCGGGAAACCAGCCGCCCCGGACTGGGCGCTGAAACTGATCGAAAACGCCCCCCATGCGGGCGCCACCCTGATCTATTTTCCCTTGAGCTTTGGGAAATCCGCCTCACCGGATCATGTCCAGGCGAATGTGGAACACGCCATCGCGGTCCTTAAGGAGTTGACCGCGCATGGCCGGAAACACGGCGTGGACGTCTGCATCGAAAACCTCCAGCATTATTGGAACCGCCCCGATTACCTGCGCCCCGTGCTCCAGGCTTTCGCGCCGGAGGAATTCAACCTGTGCCTTGATCCGATCAACTTCTACTGGTACGGCTTTCCCCGCTCGCGGGTGTATGAGTTGGTCACCGAGTACATCCCCCGCGCCCGCCACTTTCACGCCAAGAACGTGGCCCATCCGGAAGACCGGCGCGAAGTCCAGCGTGAACCGGGTTGGGAATACGGAAAGCATTCTGTGCCGGTGGCCGAGGGGGATTTAGATTTCAAGCGCATCCTGACCGAGCTGCACCAGGCCGGATACCGCGGCTATGTCAGCATCGAGGACGACTCGCTGGGGCATTACCCGAAAGAAAAGCGCGCCGGAATTTTGCGGCAGGATGTCGAATATCTGCGGGGTATCATCGCGGGATTGGAGTGATCCCCGGCCGGATCCGCCGGAGCGATGAATTCCCGCCGTGGATCGTTCACCCAGGGTTGGATGGCCCTGGATTGGCATGAATTCCATCCCGGCGGGGATGCATGGAAAAAGCCATCGGCGGCAGCCTGTGGTTCCGTAACCAGGGAATTCCAATTCCCGCGGGGTGGAAAACTCCATGCGGCTCTTTCGCGGCCGTTCTCGCGCGAATACCCCCAGGAATTGCCGCTCCTGGCGATTTGTATTCAATCCTTCTGGAATTGCCGGCACGGGATACGCGGAACACGGGACAGGCGGATAATCCCCCTCAAAATCCCGTCCGCTTGAACGCTCTCTCCAGGGAGGCATCGGCGACGTACAGGATAGCCGGGCGGCCGTGGGGGCAGACGTGGCGGCGGGGGATTTGCCGCAATCCGCGCACAAGGGCCTCCATCTCGTCGAACGTCAACGGATCACCGAATTTCACCGCCGCGCGGCAGGCCAGGGTCTGCAGCGCGCGCTCCTTGCGTTCCTGGGCGCTGCCCTCGAGGCGCAACTCGGCCAGGATATCCTTGAGGGATGCTTCCACTTGGTCCATCTCGAGGGTCGTGGGGATGGCGCGCGCCACGTAGGTCCGCGGCCCGAACGCTTCCAGTTCGAAGCCCAAGGTCCGCAGGTGCTCGAGGTTTTCCTCCACGCCGCTGACCTCGTTGGGGGAGAAATCGATCGTGAGGGGAAACAGCAGCGCCTGGCTGGCCAGCGGGGCGTTTTGCGATTGGGCCAGGAATTTCTCGAACATCAGGCGCTCGTGGGCGGCGTGTTGATCGATGACATACAATCCGTCGCGCCCTTGGGCCAAGATATAGCTGTTTTTCAATTGCCCCAGCACCTGGAGTTCGCCGGATTCTTCCAGGGGGCGGGCGTCGAAGAGTTCGTCCGGTTTCTTTTCCACGCGTGGGAGATTCTCCAAACCATGCCCGGCGGGCGTGGCCGGGGAATTATCGCCGGGAGGGGTCACGGTGGTTAATGGCCGGCGGTTCAGCGCCGCGAGGGGATCGGTCTCCGTGGTCGAAGTCGCGGGCGATACGGGCGTTGAGGAAGGATTCGTTCCCGCCGCGGGGATGGGGGGCTGTATCGATGGAGACCCGCCGGCCGGTGAAGAAGCGGAATGGGATGGTACCGGCGCGGGCGCGGCGGGACGGATCTCCGTAAACAATGAAGGCGGGGCCGGGGCGGGGGCCTTCACGGCTTGGTCCACGTCCCAGGCCTGGCGCACGGCGTTGTACATGGCATGGAAGACGGCGTCTTCGTGAGAGAACTTGATTTCCTGTTTGGTGGGATGCACGTTGATGTCAATTTCGCGGGGATCGATCTCGACATAGAGAAACGCCGCTGGAAAGCGTCCAGCGGGGATCAGGTTGCGGTAGCCGTTCATCATGGCGCGGTGGAGCAGGCGGTCGCGGACGAAGCGGTCGTTGACGAAGAAGAAGATATCCTGCGTGGTGTTGCGCGTCAGGGTGGGGCGGGAGATCAGCCCGGAGATGGAGACGGCGGGCGTGTCGAGCTGGACGGGGATCATCGCCGCCAGGAGATCTTTGCCGTAGATCTGGCGGACGCGTTCGGCCCGGCTGGCCACCGGGGGCAGCTCCATCGCGCGGCGGCCGTTATGCGTGAAGGTGAAATGAATGTCCTCGTGGGCGAGGGCGTTCCAGGTTACGGCGGCCAGCAGGTGGGACTGCTCGGTGGCGGGCTTCTTCAAAAACTTGCGCCGGGCGGGCGTGTTAAAGAACAAATCGCGGACGGTGACGATCGTCCCCGCGGGCGTGCCCACGGGCCGCGGTTCTTGTTCCACACTGCCCTCGACCACCAGCAGGGTGCCGAAGTCTTCGGCGGCCGGCCGGGTCTTGATCTCCACGCGGGCCACGGCGGAGATGGCCGCCAACGCTTCGCCCCGGAAGCCCTTGGTGAGGATGGCGTTGAGGTCTTCCGCGCGGTGGATCTTGCTCGTGGCGTGGCGTTTGACGCACAGAACGGCATCGTCCCGGGACATGCCGCACCCGTTGTCGGTGACCCGTACCAGTTTCAAGCCGCCCTCTTCGGCTTCGATGTCCACGCGCGTGGCTCCCGCGTCGATGGCGTTGTCGATCAGCTCGCGGACGATGGAAGCCGGGCGTTCGACGACCTCGCCGGCGGCGATCCGGTTGGCGACGTCCGGAGGGAGCAGGTGAATCATGTGTCCTCCGAAGGGGGGCGGGAGGATTCCGGCCGGATCAGCAGAATCCCGAACATCCCCACGAGACCTCCGACAATCAGCGCCGACGCCCAGAAGCCCCGCCGGCCGCTGCCATCCGGTCCGGTGAGCGCCAGGACGCCGAATCCCAGGACATAGAGGAATCCGAACAGCCCGAAGAGACTTTTTTTCACGCGGAGTTTCATGATCGGCACCCGGTTCGAATTATGCCACAAGCTCCCGGGCTGTCTACCCGGTACAGGAGAAGAAGAACAGCCCGGGGGTGGATTGTGCCCCGGGTTGGAATAGCCCCGGGTTGGAATAGCCCCGGGGGTGGATTGTGCCCCGGGTTGAAACAGCCCAGGGTTGAAACCCTGGGCTGTTATACGGCGGCCCCTTGGAAGGGGCGCGGGGGAAGAAGGGAGGAGGAATGCGGAACTCAAGAAGTGGATGCGTGAAGATAAGATTTTCCTTCACCCCGGCCCTCTTCCAGGAGGAGAGGGGGACGTATCGCTCCGGATTAAAACCGGGGGATCCAGCCGGGACCAACGTCATCAAATTCTTTCCATCCCCGATTCCCCGCCCAATCTTGGATTCCATATAGACAGGCACTTTCCGGAAGTGATAGACTCGCCCAACGCATCGATTCAACTCACCTGGCTAAAGGAGACAGGGAGGACGTCTGCGATGAAGCGACATCTGGTAAGGATTCTGGTCCTGGGAATGTGGGCCGCTGCCGCGATGGAGGCGGCGGGACAGATTCACATCGGCGGGATCATGCGGGACGAATACGCTCTGGGCCTGACGCCCACGATCAAAAGCGCCGGGATGGGCGGCGCGTATGTCGGCGTGGACGATGTCCGCTCCATGAACCCGGCGGCGCTGGGCAACGTCAAACAGATGGAGGGGACCCTGGGTTACCGGTATTACGATCACGACCAAGGCCCGGCCGCGCACCGGGGGCGCATGGATCTCGTGCTGCCGTTCCCCGTGCCGGACATGGTTCCGATCCTTGGAAACAGCGCGTTCCGCCTGATGTTGGACGGGGTGCTCAGCGAGGACGCGGCCTCGACCGCATTGCCCGGTTCGCCGGAGGTGGAGTTCGACGCGGTTACCCTCGGCCTGCAGTATGGTATCAGCCCGATCGAGTGGGCGTCCCTGGGAGTGGGAGCCTATCCCTATGAGAAGGCCCATGTGGATCTGATCACCCCGGCGGGGACTTTGGAGGGCGAGGCGCTGTCGCAGATCGGCAGCATGCAGCTCGGGACGCTGTTCCGGCCCTGCGAGTATTTCACCATCGGCGGGCAGTTCATCTACATCAAGGATGACTTGGAAGTCACGATGCCCAATGGCGTGAAAATGGGCGATTATTTCCACATCCACTATTTCGCCATCGGCGCCGCGGTGATGCCCTGGGAGGGAACATTGATCGCGGCCGATTACTGGAACGGCGAGATGGAAGGCGCCGTGGATCCCACCACGCCGTTCGACCAGGATGTGGACCGCTGGAATGTCGGGGCGGAGCAGCAGCTGGGCGTGTTTTTCGAAATTCCGGTGGATATCCGGGCGGGCTATAGCAATGGCGGCTTCACGGCCGGTTTTACGTATCATTTCAACGAGAACATCGAACTGGATTACGCCTACATCAACGAAGCCTTGGCGGATAAGGACGAAATTTTTGGGAAGACCGACTTCCATGGCGTTTCGATCACGGCCCGGTTTTGAAGTCGGAGAAATCACCTCTACCGAAAAATCCGGATTCCACTGAGCAGGGGGTAACAATGATTGCGTATCGAAATCCGTATCGCGTTTTTGGTCAAACCGCATTCACCGGTGTTTGGTTCTTCCTCCTTCTCGGGATGGTTTGCCTGGGTTCCGCCGCGTCCGCGGCCACGCCCGATGACCGCATTCAACCCTGGAAGGAAAATCCCCGCTTTTGGCAGTACAAGGGAAAGCCGGTCATGCTGCTGGGCGGCTCGGATGAAGACAATCTGTTCAACAATCCCGAACTGATGCGCCAAAACTTCGCGGTGTATGAAGAAGTGGGCGGCAACTACATCCGCTCCACCCTCTCCTGCCGGGACGAAGGCAACGTGTGGCCCTTCGCCAAGACGGGAGACCGCTACGACCTCGAACAATTCAATCCCGAATTCTGGAACCGCCTGGAGACCAGTTTCCGGGAAGCCTTCGAGCGGGATATCATCGTGCAGATCGAGGTCTGGGCCACATTCGATTTTTACCGCGAATTTTGGCGGCAAAATCCTTTCAATCCCGCCAACAACATCAATTACACGGTGGAAAACACCCGGCTGGAGACCGAGTGGGATCATCATCCCGCCAGCCGGGTTCAACCGTTTTTCTTCTCGGTTCCCGGCCGCCATGACGACCGCGTGCTGCTGAAATACCAGGAAGCCTTCGTGCGGAAAGTGATGGAAGTCTCGCTGCCCTATCCCAATATCCTCTACTGCCTCGACAACGAGACCCGCGCGCCGGTGGAATGGGCGCATTATTGGGGCCGGTTCATCCAGGACGAAGCCCGCAAGCGCGGCGTCCCCGTCCACGTCACCGAAATGTGGGATATATGGGATATCCGGCACGAAGACCACAAGCGCACCTACGATTTCCCCGAAATCTTTTCTTTTGTGGATATCTCGCAGAACAATTGGCAAGTGGGGCAAACCCATTATGACAATCTCATGTGGTTCCGGAACATGCTGGCGAAGCATCCCGGCGGCGTCCGCCCCATGAACAACGTCAAGGTCTACGGGCGCACCCGGCCCGGCGAGCCGCTCATCGAGCCACTCAACCTGGACCGCTGGTGGCAAAACCTCTTCGCGGGATGCGCCTCCACCCGCTTTCACCGCCCCGACTTCGGCCTGGGGGCCAGTGAACCCGCCCGCAAAGCGATCCGAGCCGCCCGGACGCTGCTGGCGCATTTCGACATCTTCCACGCCGAGCCCCAACCGGACTGGCTGGGAGACCGTGAGGAGAACGAAGCCTATTGCTTGGGGTTGGCCTCGGGCGAGTGCGCCGTCTATTTCCCCCAAGGCGGCGAAGTGACCCTCCAGGCATCCGGATCGAAGACGCGCTGGGAGGTCCGGTGGATGAACCAGGATACCGGCGTGTTTGATCCGCCCCGCGAGGTGGCGGTGGCCGGCGGCGTCCTGCGGCTGAAAAGCCCGGACGAGGGCCGCGTCTGGATCGCGTGGGTGAAATAGCCCAAGGTTTTATCCAGGAAACTGCTTGCGATGGGAGGGATTGCCGATGATCCATTTTTCCCAGAAAATCCTTTGGATGGGCCTCCTCGCCGGGGCGGGATTGTGGCTCACTGCCGCCGTCATCCCGGAAGAAGCCAAAAAACCGCTGCCCCGCAAGGACTGCTTCTTCGGCCTGCATTTCGACCTGCATCCCAACGAGTTCGACACGGAACTGGGCCAGGAGACCAGCGAGGAGAACATCGCTCAGCTGCTGGACCGGGTGAAGCCCGATTTCGTGCAGTACGATTGCAAGGGCCACCGGGGCTACGCCGGGTATCCCACGAAAACCGGCTCGCCTTCGCCGGGCATCGTGCAGGACGCGCTGGCCATTTGGCGCCGGGTCACACGGGAGCACGGCGTGGGGTTGTACATCCATTTTTCGGGCGTGTGGGACAACCGCGCGCTGGAGCTGCATCCCGAATGGGCGCGCGTGGACGCCCAGGGCCAGCGCAGCGACCAGAAAACCAGCACCTTCGGCCCCTACGTGGATGAACTGCTGATCCCCCAGTTGAGCGAAGCGGTAGGCAACTATCAGCTGGACGGCGTGTGGGTGGACGGTGAATGCTGGGCGGTGGAACTCGATTATTCGCCCGCCGCGCTGGAAGCCTGGAAGGCCGAAACGGGGCAGGCGGACGCGCCCAAGGACAAGAGCGATCCCCGCTGGCTGGATTGGAAGAACTTTCACCGCCGGCAGTTCGAGAGTTACCTGACCCACTGGGTGGACGAACTGCACAAACGGCATCCCGGCGTGCAAATCACCAGCAACTGGATGTACACCACCTTCGCGCCCATCCCCGTGAAAGCGCCGCTGGATTATCTCTCCGGCGATTATTCCCCCGGCCAGTCGGTCGACACCGCCCGGCTGGAGGCGCGCTACCTGGCCAGCACGGGCATGCCGTGGGACCTGATGGCCTGGGGCTTCGACAAGGGACAGGACCTCAACTGGAGCTGGAAAACGCCGGTACATCTGATGCAGGAGGCCTCCGTGGTGCTCATGCAGGGCGGCGGTTTCCAAATCTATTACCAGCCCACGCGCTCGGGGTACATCCCCGAACCGATAATTGAAACCGCCGGCGCGGTGGCCGATTTCTGCCGCGAACGCCAGGCGGTCAGCCACCAGAGCGTTTCCATCCCCCAAGTGGCGCTGCTGCTTTCCAGCGAATCGCTCATGGACCGCTCGGACCAGGTCTTCGCCCATTGGGGGAACGAACTGAAAGGCCTGGAAGGCGCGTTGCACGCGCTCCTCGAATTGCACTACTCCGTGGATATCCTGGCCGAGCACCAACTCCAGCCCCGGCTGAAGGAATTTCCCCTGGTGGTGCTGCCGGATACCCACAAACTCACCGATGAGTTTAAAACCGCGCTGCTGGACTACGTGGAAAAAGGCGGAAGCCTGCTGCTGCTCAGCGATGACAGCGCGCGGCTGTTCGAACCGTACCTGGGAGTCCAAATTGAAGGCGAACCGGCGCAGGTTAACGCGGAACTGGGCGTGGGACTCTGGCCGGTCAACGCCAACGGCAAATGGCTGAAAGTGACGCCTCAAACCGCCCAGCCGGCGGGCTACCGTTTCGCCACCCGCGACACGCGTAAGCCCGGTGAAGTGGCGGCCACGGTCACGGTATACGGCCAAGGCAAGATCGGCGCGGTGTACGGCCCGCTGGCGGTGCAGTTTTATAACAGCCACCATCCCGTCATGCGTCAATTCATTGGGAACATCGTGAAAGAACTGTTTCCCCATCCGGCGGTCACGATCGACGGCCCCTCGTGCGTGGATCTCGCCTTGCGGGAAACGCGGGACGGCCGCCTGGCGCTGCACCTGATGAACCGCGCCAACGGACCTCAGGTCAACCGCTACCATGTGATCGACGTGGTCCCCGCCGTGGGCCCTCTCGAAGTGCAATTGCGGACCGATACGAAGCCGAAGAAGGTCTCCTGGATTCCCGGCGGCGAGCGGATCAAGTGGACCTGGAAAGAGGGCATCCTCCACGCCACGATTCCCCGCTTGCATATCCATGGAGTGTTGGTGGTGGATAGGTGAACAGCCTGCTTTTTGGATTGCCATGGTGCTTTGAAGCGCCCACGGCGCGGCGTGAGGAAGCCCAGGAATTCGACCCTGGGCTTATTTTTCGACCCTTGCCTCATCCGTGAAATCCGGCATAATCCTCCAAAATTCTCCCATCACCCAGGATTCTCAACATGCGCCGTGTATTTTCTCCACCCTGCCTCCTCGCGTTGATGGCTCTGTTTGGGCCAGGTGTTTTCTGGGGTTGCCGAAATCCGGAGCCGTACGCGCCGGCCGGTTTGGTCAACCTCTACGAAGGCCCGGTGACCACCTATCATCGCGCCTGTTCGTCCTGCCACGGCGAAAACGGTTCGGAATACTCCGCCGATTTCCAAACCCTGTCCGACGCGGAACTGGCCGAGAAAATCGAAATCATGATGAACGGCCCCGCGCGCCTCACCGCCCCGGAGCCCGAAGAAATCCACGCCATGACCGCCTATCACCGCGCCCTGCGGGACGGCCGGCTCTTCCTCATGGTGTCCAATCCGGCCGCCGTGTTGGAAGAGGGGCACAGGGTGCTGAAGGGTAATGTGACCCCCGGCGCGGCGGTCGAATTGCGTAAAGAGGGCCAGGTTCTGGTGGCCACCGTTTCCGGTGGCGAATGGATACTCGAAAACATCCCTCCGCCCCCCTTCCTTCTTACCGCGAGGAAAGACTCCTTGGAAACGGCCTTTCCCTTTCCGGACAAGCCGTTTAATGGGTTATAGATTTTTGGCTCTTCCGGGAGGGGCGTCCCGCTGATCTAAAAAAAAGACGCACTGGCCGGCTGAACCGGAATGGAGAGGCGGTCACGGGATTTCTCCTGCCGGACTTTCTTCGTTTTCTCCGAATCCGCTGTCCGTTCGGCCGAAGATCGCGTAGAGCACCGGCAGGACGATCAGGGTCAGCAGGGTGGAGGTGATCACCCCGCCCACCACGACGGTGGCCAGGGGGCGTTGCACTTCGGCCCCCACGCCGGTGGAGAGGGCCATGGGGATGAATCCAGCGGCGTCGGTGATGGCCGTGGCCAGCACCGGGCGCAGGCGTTGTTGGGCGGCGGTGATGACGGCTTCCTTCACTTCCCAGCCTTCCTTTAGCCGTGAATGCACCGCCGCGGCCATCACCTGCCCGTTGAGCACCGCGATGCCGCTCAGGGCGATGAAACCCACCGCCGCGCTGACGCTGAAGGGGATCTCCCGGATCCAGAGCGCGAAGATCCCGCCGATCGCCGCGAAGGGGATGCCGGTGTAGATGATCAGCACGTCGCGCAGCCGGTTCAGGCTCCCGTACAGCAGAAGGAAGATCAGCAGCAGGGTCAACGGAACGACGATCAGGAAGCGCTGCTTGGAGCGTTCCAGGTTCTCGAACTGCCCGCCCCAGTTGATCACGTATCCTTCGGGCAACCGCACGGTTTCTTGAATTTTCCGCCGGGCTTCCTCCACGAACGAGGCCACATCGCGGCCCCGCACGTTGCATTGCACGCGCGCCAGGCGGCGGCCCCACTCGTGATTGATCTGGGAGGGCCCGGCGGTTTCCTCGATCCTCGCCACGGCCCGCAGCGGCAGCACCGCCCCGGTGCGGGTGGGGATCAACGTATCGGCCAGGGCCTGGACATCCTCGCGCTGGCGGTCCGGCAGGCGCATGACCAGGGGAAACGAACGCTGGCCCTCGAAGATCTCCCCCGCCTCCCGGTATCCGACCGACTCCACCACCTCCAGCACCTCCCGGGCGGGGAGGCCATGGCGGGCGAGGGCCTGGGTGTCGGCTTGGATCCGGAGGAGGGGCTGTCCGGTGATTTGCTCGGTGGAGACATCGGCCGCGCCCGCGATGCCCGACAACACCTGCTGGATCTCGTTGCCGATCCGCACCAGTTCGCCGAGATCGTCGCCGAAGACCTTGATGCCGATATCGGCCCGGATACCCGTAATCAATTCGTTGAAACGCAGTTCGATGGGCTGGGTGAAGGCGAGGTTCATTCCCGGAAAATCGCTGAGTTCTTTTTCGATCGCCGCGGCCAGTTCGGTTTGGTTGGCCGCGCGGGTCCATTGCCGGCGGGGATAGAGGTCGAAATAGATGTCGGTGAGTTCGATGCCCATGGGATCGGTGGCCACTTCGGCGGTGCCGGTCCGGCTCCATACCGCGCGGATTTCGTGGGGGAATTTTTCCAGGAGGTGTTTTTCGACACGCGTGTTGGCGGCGATCGCTTCTTCCAGGCTGATGCCGGCCAGGCGGATAACGTTGATCACCAGGGTTCCCTCGCTGAGCCGGGGAATGAATTCGCCGCCCAGTTGGGAAGCCATGAATCCCGCCAGGATCAATCCGGCCAGCACAGCGTAGAGGAGGAGCGCCTTGGTCCGCAGCGCGGCGCGCAGCACCACCCCGTACAGGCTGTGCAAGAGACGGTCCAGCAGGCCGGGTTTGTCCGGGAACGAATGGGGCAGGAGGTAATAGGAGAGGACCGGCGAGAGGAACAAGGCGATGAGCAGTCCGCCCCCCAGGGCGAAAATGAAGGTCCAGGCCATGGGCTTGAACATTTTCCCCTCGATGCCCTGCAAGGCCAGGATGGGGAGGAAAACCAGGATGATGATGGCCATGCCGAAGAGGATGGGCCGGGCGACCTCCTGGGTGGATTGGACCACGCAGGCGAGCCGTTCGGCCGGCGTGAGGACCCCTCCCAGTTCCCGCCGACGCTGCTCCAGCCTTCGCAGGTTGCGTTCAGTGGTCACCACCGAACCGTCCACCAGGATGCCGAAATCCATGGCCCCCAGGCTCAGGAGGCTGGCGGCGATGGACATTTGGTACATGCCCAGCACGGCGAAGATCATGGCCAGGGGGATGGCGGCGGCCACCAGCAGCCCCGCGCGGAAATTGCCCAGCAGCGCGAAGAGCACCAGAATCACCAGCACCGCTCCCGCCGTCAGGTTGTCTTGGACCGTGTGGATGACTTCGCGCACCAGGTGGGTGCGGTCGTAGACGACTTCGGTTTTCACATCGGCCGGCAAGGCGCTTTGGACGCTCTCCAGCCGTTCGCGCAATCCCCGGGCCACGTGGCCGCTGTTTTCGCCCAGCAGCATGAAGCCCAGCCCCAGGACCGCCTCGCCCTGCCCGCCCGCCGTGACCGCGCCGCGGCGGATGTCATGCCCGATGGCCACTTCGGCCACGTCGCGCACCCGCACCGGCGAGCCGTTGAACGATTGGATGACGATATCGCCGATCTCCTCCAAGGTGCTCACCCGTCCCAGCCCGTGCACCAACACCGCTTCGCCCCCGGCGGTCACCTGGCCGCCGCCGACGTTCTGGTTGTTGGCCCGCAAGGCTTCGAAGACGTCGTCAAAGGTCAACCGGTATTTCACCAACAGCTCGGGCGAGACGATCACGTGATACTGCCGCTCCAGCCCGCCCCAGGAGTTGATTTCCGCCACGCCGGGCGTTTTGAGCAGTTCGGGCTTGATGATCCAATCCTGAATGACGCGGATTTCATCCAGGCTCCGCTCCGGATTATCCGAGCGCACGAGGTAATGGAACACTTCCCCCAGGCCGGTGGAGATCGGCCCCAGTTCCGGCCGGCCGATGCCCTCGGGCAGATCGACCGAAGCCAGCCGTTCCAGGATAAACTGCCGGGCGTCGTACACGGAGGTGGCGTCCGTGAAGGTGGCCACCACCTGCGACAGGCCGAACTTGGACAAGGAACGCACCTCTTCCAGGCCGGGGAGGCCCGAAACCGCCAGCTCGACTTTCAGCGTCACCTGCTGCTCGATTTCCAGGGGATTCAACGCCGGGGCGACGGTGTTGATCTGCACCTGCACGGGCGTGGTGTCGGGGAACGCGTCGACCGGCAGCCGGAGCAAGGCCCAGAGGCCCGCCCCGGTGATGACCAGGAACAGCAACAAAACCAAGAGCCGGTATTTCAAGGTCGATTCAATAAGACGGTTCAGCATAATCCCCCCGGTCAATCATGCGCGCAGCCCGCGCCAAAACGGGATTTCAGGAATTCCGATTTCAACGTGAAACTCCCCGCGGTGACTACTTCGTCCGCCGGCGACACCCCCTCGAGGATTTCCACCCGGCCCCCGGATTGCCCACCCAGCCGGACATGGCGCAGGTCGAAGAGATCATCGTCTTGCCGCACGAACACGAACGGTTTGCCATCCACCCGTTGGACCGCCTCTTGGGGGACAATCCGTTGTTCCGGCTGGTCTTCTTCAACCAGATGGATCCGGCCGAACAAGCCGGTTTTCAAAATCCCCTCTTCATTGGGGATTACCGCGCGGGCTTTGATCATGCGGGTGTCCCGGCCGACCTGGGGGGAAACCCAGTCGATTGTCCCTTCCACCTGGAGGCCGGGCAGGGCGGTGAATTCCGCCATGATCCGGTTGCCTTTCCGCGCGAATGCGGCCTGATCTTCGGGGATCGATAATTCCAGCCACAGGGTGGAGAGATCGGCGAGTTGGAACAGCGGTTCGCCCGCCTTCACGGCTTCGCCCAAGACCGCGCCGCGTTCCACGATCGTCCCCGCGAAGGGCGCGCGCAAGAGGAGGCGCGGTGGCGAGGTCCGCGTGTTTCCCAACTGGGCCACCTCCTCGGAAGTCAATCCCAGGGTGATCAATTGCTGCCGGGCGGTTTGGGTTTCGGTCCGGGCGATCTGGTATTCGGCTTCGGCATGGTGGAGATCCTGCTTGGCGGAAATGTTCTTGGCGGCGAGTTCTTTTTCCCGCTGATAGACGCGTTCTTTCAGTTTTTCCTGGTCAATCGCCTTCAGGTAGTCATTGTGGGCCTTGGCGATTTCGGGGGAGGCGATTTCCACCAGAATTTGGCCTTCCTTCACCAGATCGCCCACATCCACCCGGACGTTTTGAATCACCCCATCGGCGAGGGGCGCAATCCGGGCGAAGCGGTTTTGATTGAAGGCCGTCTCGCACAGGAAGGTCCGCTCATCGGATAACACGCCGGTTTGTGGTTTGGCAGTTTGGATTTCCGCCTTGCGCGCGGCCTCCAGGGAGCGCAGCCGGATTTTCAGGCTTTCTCCCGGTTTCAATGTTTCGGCCAATTGCGGCTGGCAGATGCCGCAAAGAGCCTCGGGCAGGTTGTGTTCTCCGCAGAACAACCCTTCCGCCGTTTGGACATGCCCATGATCGTGCCCATCCTCATAAGCATGCCCGTGGGCATCCGGCGGGACCTCGCCGGCGACGGCCGGTTCTTTCATGGCCTGCGCCGCCAACTCGGGATGGCAAAGGACGCACTCATCCTCATAGAGGCCATGTTCCCGGCACCACAGGCGGTTGGGATCCCGTTCTTGCGGGGGGATGGCCGCTTGGACCGTCGTCATCCCCGGCCGGGATTCCGCTCCTTCCGGCTGGATGGCGAAATAGGCATACACCAGGCCCAGGGAGATGATCAAAAATCCAAGCAGGTTGCCGGTGAGGCGAAGCAGGGTTTTCATGACGGCTAATTCCTTTCTTGTAAAACTTTTTCCTTATCCTGCCCCTCTCCTGCACTCTCCCAAAGGGAGAGGGGAGCAGATACCTTGGGGTTGTTTATCGAATGTACGCTACATGGGGTAGTTACCTCCGGCTTTGGGTACTCATGGCTCCTTCCGAATCCCGTCATCCGCGGTCAGGCGGCTGAGGCGGTTGAAGGCCAGGTGCGCTTCCAGGGCCGCCTGGAGGAATTGTTCCCGTAACTCGATCAGTGACCGCTGGGCGTCCAGCACGCTCAAGTAGGGAAATTTCCCTTGCCGGAAACCCTCTTGCGTGGCCGCGAACGCCTCTTCCGCGCCGGGCAGCACGGCATCCCGCAAGCGCACCGCTTCGCCATGGGCCTGCCGCCAGGTTTCGTACACGATGGCCAGGTCCGAGCGCCAGTTATTCTCCGCGGCTTGCCGTGCCGCTTTTGCCTGGCGCACGAGTTCCCGGGCCGCGCGCACCGCGCCCTGGTTCCGGTTCCGTAGCGGCAAGGGAAGGGTGAAGCCCATGACCAGCGCGCCATCGTCCGATTCGGCCAGATACCGCGTTCCCACGCTGACCTCAAGATCGGGCACGGCTTGGGCTTCTTCGAGAGCGGCGTTCGCTTGGCGGCGCGCGATTTCCGCTTCCGCCGCCGCCCAATCGGGCGTGGAAGGCAGTTTGCGCAGAAGTTCCTCCAGGCTGGAGACGCCGGGGAATTGGTATATATCCCCCACCGCGCGGGTAAACACCGGCGCGTGGCTGCCCCAGTTTTTCACCAAGGCCAGGCGGGCTTGGTTCAGTTCCCGCCGCGCACGTTCCAAGCCGATTTGGGCGGAAGCCATCGTGACCCGCGCCCGGATTTCTTCCACCGGCGAATCGCGGCCGGCTTCCACGGTGGCCTGGATGGTTTCATGGACCCGGCGGCTGAGTTCGTGGAACTCCTCGAACACCCGCAGCCGCTCCTGCGCCGCCAACACGGAGAGAAAGGCCGCGCCGGTTTCGTATAGCACATCCAACCGGGCTTGTTCGTACGCCGCCCGCGCTTGCTCCCGCTCCGCCTCGGCCACTTGGATCCGGCGAATCCGCTTGCCCCCCAGTTCGATCAGCTGGCTGACTTGAATGGTTGCCTCCAATCCCTCCACACCCTGAAAATCACCCGTCCCCAAAAAATTCTCCGCCTCGAAACCGAGTTCGGGATTGGGGGAGAATCCCGCTTGTTCCACCCAGCCCTCGTGGGCCCGGATTTCGAATCCGAGCGCTTTCAAGCCGGGATTCTCCCGCGCCGCCCAGTCCAGGCATTGCGCGAGGGAGATGTCCTCCGCGGGTTCCTGAAACGGCGGATCTTCCGCGTCCGCGTGGGGCGATCCCCAAAAGAGGATGGCGATCATAGGCGGTATAAACACACTCCATTTCATAAAGAGACAATCCTTTGTTTTTTTAACAAGCACACCGGGCCGGGGCCGGTCCTTCCCGGTCAGACTTGGGGAATCTCCATCGCGGGATGCCGGTATCCTGGAGCGGCGCTATGGCTTGAAGGCCAGGCGTGGGTATCCACGGTCCCCGGCGCATGGGGATCGTCAATCCGATCCCGGGCTTCGGTTTGGGTACGCTGGATTAACGAGGTCGAGAGACGTCCGTAGGGGATCAGATCCGCAGGCAAGCGGTTTGCAGGTGGGATAAAATGGGGATTTTTCTGTTTTCCGGATAGGGCGCACGCGGGCGGATTTCCGAAGAGGGCGTGAAATGAATTTTGGGAACAACCAACGCGTGGCAATCCCTGGTGTTGTCCAACTGGGATTGACCGTGGCCCGGACGAGCGATTTCCATACCCAATGCCAGGGTGAGGGGGACATCCCGGCAGGGCTGGCACCAGCAGGTTGGGGCAGGGCCGGTCCAGCGGGCAGGTTGTTCTGTCCCAGGGAGCGGACCGGCGGTGTCGCAGCAGTTTCCCTTTTCTCCGGCGCGTTCGATGGCCACATGCCCATCCACGCCCCAGCACAGCACGAGGCCGCTGCCGGGCATCAGCAGGAGCATATAGACACTCAATATGGCGGAAAGAGTTTTTTTCATTGACCTTTTACATACAGGAGATTCCGCTTACCCAATCCGTTGCCGGCGAAACCGCTGTGCGTGACATTATACCGGCAGGGAATTATTCATCAAGTCACATCGGTTTCCCCGAATTGCGGAGAAAGAAGGGATTTCGCCCATGCCGGGCGGCCCTCCCCCTGGGCGTCTTTCAGGGAGAGAGGGGTTTTTGCCGCCGAGGGGGGCCGTAAGGATAGGATGGGCCAGCATTGTGTGGTATGGGAATAGGGATTGAGTTATTCTGCTTCAGACACACGGGGCAAAATCAGGAGTGACTTCATGCGACGATTGTTTCACTGGATGAGTATCGTTCTGCTGGGGATGTCCGCCAGGATTGCCTGGAGTGAAGAGGCCAGTCCCGCGCCCCCGCCCATCCCCCGGTTGGAGACGTACATGATGGCTTCGCAGGTGGATACCCTTCTTTCCACGGAAGAGGGATTGGAGAGGGCCTTGCGGGCGTTTCAGGAAATCGGGATCACCAAGATCTATCTGGAGAGCCTGCGGTGCGGCTATCAGTCCAACCTGGATATCCTGCGGCGGGCCCGGGATTTTTTTCAAAACCACCAGATCGAAGTATCGGGGGGGATCACCACTGCCGCCGGGGAGGGATTCGGGGTGGCCTCCAACGAGACGCCCTTGTGGCTGAATTATCAGGATGCCAAAACCTTGGAAGACCTGGCGGAGCATCTGAACCGGGCCGCGCCGCTGTTCAACGAGATCATGATCGATGATTTTCTCGCGACCGACGACACCACCCCCGCCTCGGTGGAAGCCAAGGGAGAGCGCAGTTGGCCGGAATACCGCATGATGCTGATGAACACAGTGGCCGTGCGCGCCATACGGGCTCCCGCGCGGTTGAGCAATCCCACCGTGCGTTTTATTTTGAAGTTCCCGCAGTGGTACGACCGCTTTCATTTATTCGGCTACGATGTCAGCACCGCTCCCCGGCTGTTTGAGCGGATTTGGGTGGGGACCGAGACCCGCAATCCGGAGACGCCCCGGTATGGGTACGTGATGCCCACCCAGGGGTATATCAATTACCGCTGGCTGTCGACTCTGGCGAAGGGCAAGACCGGGGGGGCCTGGTACGATTTCGGCGATTGCACGCCCGAGGTGTACCGCATGCAGGCGTATCAATCCGTGCTGGCGGGGGCGCGCGAATTGGTGTTGTTCGAGGCGGGCAGCCTCATCGAGAAACACCCGTGCCTGGAGGGGCTTCTCCCCCGGCGGGACGCGTTGCTTGCGCTGGGCTCGCTTTTGGAGAACCGGGTTCCCGTGGGCCTCCACGCGTATAAGCCGCCTCACAGCGATGGCAGCGATCCGGAGGGCGCGGCCAACTTGTATGTATACGACTACCTCGCCATGTTCGGCCTCGCGCCCTTGCCGGTCTCTCAGATTCCTGTACAGACCTCCTGTGTGTTTCTGCCGCGCCAGGCCGCCGCGGATCCCGAAATTCTTCCCCGGATATCCACCCTTCTGGACAAGGGCGCCTCGGTGATTCTCACGCCGGATTTCCTGGCCCGCTTCAACGACACCGATCTGTTGATCCAAGCGGGATTCACCGAACCGGTCCGCCTTGGCCAGCCGCCGCTGGAAATCAGCCGGTTCTGGACCGGGGGCGAGGAATTTGCTTGTGAACCGGGAGCGGTCCAACTCCGCCCCATCCCCATGCCCCGGCTGGCGAAAATCCTCTGCGCCGGGATCGCGGGCAACCGCCAGGTTCCCATACTCACGAAGCATCCTATGGGGAAGGGATTCCTCTATGTCCTCAATATCCAAACCTTCTCGCATGAGGAATTCGCGCCGGGAAAGGAGATGTTCCTCCCCCCGCGTCCGTTGACTCTCCGCAACTGGCCCGAAGCCGTGGTGACCCGCCTCCGCCACGAGTTTTTGCCCCATTACGGGTTGAGAATCGAAGGGCCGAACAACCTTGGCGTGTATTTGTATGAAGACGGGTTGATAGTCCTGGCGAATTTCAGTGATCAGCCGGTTCAATGGGTGGTGCGGGATGCCCGGGGGGAAGCGGCCCGGTACCACCTGGTGGAACAATTCCCTCACGTACCGCCGACCCGGCTGGAAAACCAGGCCGCTTATACCGTGGCGGCCGTGGCTCCCTGGGAATTGCTGGTGATGCGGCGGGACGGGGGAAATTGAGGGAGGATAAGAAACAATCATTCCAACCGGAAAGGGGCGACGCGATAGGGGTGTGGAAGTCAACATTCGATATGAAGGGGATTTGCACTGCGAGGCGGTGCATGGGCCTTCTGGAAACCGGCTGGTGACCGACGCGCCCGTGGACAACGGGGGGCGGGGGGAAGCCTTTTCGCCCACCGATCTGGTGGCCACGGCGTTGGGTGCGTGCCCGGTCCGGCAAAGCCTGAGCCCGGAGGTCCGCGTCGTCCTCGACTATCCCTATCCGGACTGAAACGGGAAGTTTGAAGCCGGGCGCCGGGTTTTCAGTCCAAGCCTTCCGCTTGACATGTGTTTCATCGAACGGTGAAATGACCTCAAGCCGTAACGAAAGAGGGGTTGTTCTGTCCGGAGCATCCGCTCGCATCCCATGTAGCCAGGAGGATGTTTATGTCTCAACGATTTGTTGGATGGATGGCGGTACTCGTATTGAGCGCCGGATCTGCCATGGCGCAGCCCGTGCATGTCGATCTGAACACGCTATTCGATACGGATGTGGTCTTGGAGCCGGGGGGCGCGGGACTAGGGGACGCGTTGGATGCCCAGGGCCGCCGGGTGGACGCGGGGACCTTGCCGGCGGCGTACCAGGACGGCCAGCCGGTGGTGACGCAGGACGGCCGGGCCTCGTTTTTATTCGGGCCGCTCAAGCAGCCGTCTCTGGACGGCCTGGCGGTGAACGGCCAGACCCTCGACGTACCGGATGGGCCGTATGGAAGCGTGGATATGGCCCTGTTGTCCGCGCCGGGCGGGTATGGTTCTCCGTTTACCGCGCTGCAGTTCCACTACGCGGATGGCAGCGTGGAGAGCCAGCGGTTCGGTCCGGTGCCCGGGTGGTTCCAAAGCCCCACGGCTTACGACCACGCATATTACGCGGTGAGTGACGACAGCAACGTGAACACCCTGATTTCGTTCGCGACCAATTTCGGTGACGAGGAAGCGTATTACCTGGCCCAGGAACGGGGCAACGGCAATTCCGGCGGGAACCGGTTCGTGGACGGGACCGGGTACGTGTTGTATGAATTGCGGGATTTGGAGGGCGTGACCGAGGCCACGCTGGGGATCACGGTAGGGAACAATTTCGTGATTTCGATCGCCACCGACTATTACGATCCGGAATGGTCCACCACCGAGGGCTACGAGGTGCTGGCCAACTCGATGGTGCTGTACGACAATTTCGAACACCGCGCCCTGGGCAACCTGAAGCAATACACCTTTGATCTGGCGCCCTACCTGGCCCGGAACAACGGCACGATTTTCATCCTGTTCACGGACGCGACGCCCAGCAACGGGTGGGGGCCCTATATTCAGAACATCACCGTGTTCACGGGCCAGTACCGGGAATTCGGCGAGGTCCTGTCGCCGGCGGTGGACACGCAAGACGCCAGCGTGTACGCCATGTTCCTGACGGACGGCGGCGCGGATGAGAAGCCCTACCTGTATGACAACAGCGGTTCGGGGCCGTCCAACCGGCATCACCGTTTCGCCGATGGTTCGGGGTCGATCACGTACAAGTTCGATTTGCCGGATGAGGTCACAGACGCGAAACTGACGGTCGACATGGCCAACAATTTCGTGGTGTCGCTGGGCGGGCCGACCGGCGTCACGCGGTACGCGCAAATGTCGCCCGGCACCGTAGAGGAAAAGACCTTTCTGCTGGAGGAAAGCGGCAGCATCCTCAGCGGCAACGCCCGCTTTGCCGACGCGGCCAGTTACATGATTTACCAGTTCGATCTGCCGGACGAGGTCACTGCCGCCTTCGCGCAGATCAACGTCGGGAACCAATTCGTGATCGAAATCGCGGCCGGCCCGGAAGGGGAGTACCGGCTCGAGAAAGATTACGTGGCGGAAACCGGGCATGAAATCCGGGACAACACCAACTTGGATACCTACAATTTCGACTTGGCTCCGTATTTGACCAACAATCCTCAGAAGATCGTCCGCATCCGGCTGACGGACGGGTTGCCCGCCGACGGCTGGGGGCCCTACCTCACGGGGATCGCGATCGTCAACAAGATCCCGTCGGAAGAAGAGGGCGGGTTCCAGGAAGTGCTGGATTCGATGTCCCTGTACGGCGAGGATATCCGGAACGAGTACAACAAAGGGTATTACACCATCGATCTTTCCCCGGTCTTGCAGAACAATCCGTCCAAGGAAGTGTTTGTGAAATTCACGGACGGCAGCACGGGTGACGGCTGGGGGCCGGGGATCTTTTGGATGGCCGTGTACCGCGGCACGATCGACATCCAATCGGACCGGTTGGTATTCAATAACCTGAAAACCACAACGGGCGAACCGGCGAATTACGGATTAAACCTCCTGCACCGGCGGTACGCGTTGGACGCCGGCAAGACCTTGACGCAGATCGTCCTGCCGTCCAACGCCAATGCCGTGCGCCTCTTGGGGGTGACGCTCAATCCGGGCGCGGCGGCGGTAAGCAGTTGGATGATCCAGTAGCCGCGTTTCTGACCCAGGAACCATTGGTTGAAGCCGGGGGGACGGCGCGGGAGAGGCCGTCCCTCCTTTCATCCCCCGGGAGAGGCGGAGCCGGCTGGAGGAGCCCAGGGAGCCGGGCCATGAAAACCGCGAGAGGATTCACGTTGATTGAGTTGCTGATCGTGGTGGCGATCATCGGCATTTTGGCGGCGATCGCGGTGCCGAATTTTCTGAACGCGCAGGTGCGGGCCAAGGTGACCCGCGTGGAGGCCGATTTCCGTACCTTGGCCACCGCGCTGGAGTCGTATCACATCAGTTTCGGGAATTACCCGGTGGCGCACCTGATCGACCAGCAGATTGCCTCAGGGACGGCGCTCAGCCGGTTCTCGGCGTTGACCACCCCGGTGGCGTTCATCTCGTTTTATCCCTCGGATCCCTTCGGCAAGAAGAAGGAAGGGCCGGAGTTCCACACGGAAACCTATGATTATTATGATTGGACGTCGGCCAAGCTGGCGGGCAACGCGCCGGGGTCGACGCGGGGGGCGTATTGGCGGATCGCCAGCGCCGGCCCGGACAAAATCCAGATGGTGGGATTTTCGGTGGATTACGATCTCAGCAACGGGGTGCTGAGCCGAGGCGACATTGTCCGTCTTGGCCCCCCATGGATGCCCTTTAACAAAAGGCTATTGCAGTGAGCCGGCCGTGGCCGGGAGGTGGGGATTCCATTCAATCCACTTCAAGGGTGGAAATTATTGTAATCCTCGTGGGTCAGTAATAATTGGGGGACGACGCGGCCGTTCCGGTCCTGGCAGATCAGGCGGTAGCCGTTGCCCACGGGGATGGAGAGGATGTGGCGGTCGTAGTGCATCCGCTTGCCGCCCAGTTCCGCGATGGAGGCGCCGGCCTGAATCCGCGTCAGCACATGGCGGGCTTTGCGCACAATGCCTTTGGGAAAACCCCGCAGGTCGACCGGATCTTGTTCGAAGGAAGCGGCCCATTGTTTTTTGGCCGCTTCGCGCCGCGCCGCCCGTTGTTGTTCGTTTTCGCGTTGTTCTTTTTCTTGGGCGCACCGGTGGCAAAACTTACCCTTGCCTTTATGTCCACATTCAAATATTCGTTTCATTGTGCCGTCTGCCGTTAAAAACTGTGATATTTACAATAATTTAATCATTTATCTAGATTCGCCCAAGGTTGAAACCCTGGGCTGTTTTTCTGACGCGCCGTTGGCGCACGGGCGGACACCTAGGTCGGGCGGACACCTAGGTCGGGCGGACACCTAGGTCGGG
>ERZ795060.651-NODE-651-length-46439-cov-11.283395_pt1 | contig 46439 bp, 32 predicted proteins | sample MGYA00375144_ERZ795060 | MGnify/ENA primary metagenome ERZ795060 (study PRJEB30189, sample SAMN05720157) | activated sludge metagenome | isolation source: anaerobic digester from wastewater treatment plant | place: Japan | collected 2015-05-15 ... | reverse complement strand
AAAAGCGACTTAGTCCCAGGTATGCTTAAAGAATTCAGTATTGAGAGAAATGAGGAATACAATCCATTAAGTAATTTACCAGAGTATATTGAACAAGAAAACGCATTTATGTCAGGTTCAGCAGAAACCCAAAAATATTATATGTTATCCTTAGAAAAGGCACTTGAAATTGCAATGAACTGTAGTAGAGAGTACCTGACAAAAAAAGAAGCGTTATATCTTTCAGCATTAAATCTAACCTTGGAGAGGTACCAATATACGCCAATTTTTTCAAGTAAAAGTAAAGCAACAATTACACAACAAACCTATGACAAAAAAGTTCCATCTGAATATACCCGTGCTATGAATGCCATAAAAAATTCAATCCCTAACATACAAAACATTACAGGAACCTCTGCTCAATTGCTTAGACAATATCATCAAATATTGGAACAAGCAGGGGATGTCGCTGGCTGGACACAGCCAGATATTGAAATCGTCGACAGACAATCAGGAAAAGGCTCTATCCAATCGGGTGTATCTATGTTGTTTTTAGGCGGTGGCAGGTTAGCACTTCAACTAACAAATAACTTCTTCCGATTCTTAAGTGGTGTTCCTGATAAAGAAGCAGGAAGTGTATTATCCGCATCATTTACCCAACCTCTTTGGCGGGGAAGGGGGAGAGAAATTTCAATGGAAAAATTAACACAGGCAGAAAGAGATGTCTTATACGATTTAAGGGATTTTACCCGTTATCGTCAAGAGTTTGTGGTTAGAATTTGTAAAGCGTATTATTCTGTTTTAGAACAACGAGATATCGTTAAAAATAATTATCAGAGTTACTTAAATTTCAAAGCAAGTTATGAACGAGAAAATGCTTTTGCTCAGGAAGGTAGAAAAACATTAACAGAAATTGGAAGAATACAGCAGGCATTGTTAAGTGCAGAAGACACATGGATAAACTCATTAAGACGATATAAAGAATCATTAGATGAATTTAAAATATCCATTGGATTGTCAACAGATAGCCCCGTAATGCTCGACCCTAATGAATTAGAAAAATTAAAAGAAGGCGGATTAAAACACCCAAAAATAACAGACGAAGATGCCGTAAAAGTCGCCTTAGTAACAAGGTTAGAAATTTATACACAAAAAGATATAGTTGAAGATACAATAAGAAAAATAAAAGTCGCCGAAAACGCCTTAAAGCCAGGAATTGATTTGTTTTTAGAGGGAAACATTTCAAATCAAGGAAAAACAAATTATGAAGATTTAGATTTCCGTAGAGGAACATATAGCGGAGGATTGAATTTAGATTTGCCATTAAGTCAGAAAGAAAAAAGAAATGCATATCGAACTGCTTTAATTAACTACGAAAGGGCAGTACGAGAATTATCATTGAAAGAAGATGAGGTAAAACTCGATGTGAGAACTGCATGGAGAAATTTAGAACAGGCGAAAAGGAATTATGAAATTGCACAAAAAAGTGTAGAGTTGAGTCAACGTCGTGTAGAAGAACAAAATCTCCTTGCTGAATTGGGTAGAGCAACCGCATTAGATTTAGTAGATGCACAAAATGATTTAACAAGAGCACAAAACAATTTAACTTCCGCAATTATAGCCCACAATATAGCCCGTCTTGAATTTTGGAAAAACATCGGTATTTTGTATATTAAACCAGACGGCAAGTGGGAGGAGATAAAAGATGTTAAATAATAACAGAAGAAAAAGATATTATTGGTTTATTACTTTATTAATAGTTCTCCTTGGTGCCTCATATTTTATTTATAAAGGAATAATGAGTAAACCTCAAGTAACTGCAAACGTCGTTTTCCCTGTCACAAGGGGAAACTTTGATATAACAATTTTAGAAGGAGGAAGTATCGAAGCTAAAGAATCATTACAAATAAAATCAGAAGTCCAAGGAGAAACAAAAATATTAAGCATTGTAGAAGAGGGATATTATGTAACACCTGAGGACGTCCAGGCAGGAAAAATATTGGTTGAATTAGATGCAAAAAAATTGTTAGACCAGCAAACAGAACAAGAACTACGATTTCAAAATGCAAAAGCAAGTTTAGCAAATGCAGAAGAACAATATGAAATACAAAAAAATCAAAACGAAATTGATATTCGCCAAAATGAATTAGCAGTAAAATTCGCACGAATGGAAATAGAAAAATATTTAGGTATCGATACAACAGAAGAAATATTAAAAAAAATAGGTGTTGACGAAGAAAACATCCAAAAATTAATAATTTTGGAAAAAGAGCCTCAGCTGAATATAGATGAAGAAAATAATAAAGGACAGGAAAAAAGAGACGTTAATGGAGAAGGTGAAAACAACATAACGAAACCAGAGAAAGAAGAGAATAGAGAAAATACCGCAACAATGTTAATATCTTCATTGACTTCCGAAGGTATTGATTTTAGAAAATATGCTGATTCTGCACTTTTAGGTGATGGAGTAGCACAACAAACTCTTCAAAAATACACAACAGATGTTATTTTATCGGAAGAAGACCTTAAATTAGCCCAAAAAAAATTGGAAGGAACACGGAGGTTGTTTGAAAAAGCATTTGTAACACAAACAGACCTCGAAACTGATGAACTAACACTCAAAAGAAAAGAGGTAGCCTTAGAACAGGCAAATACCAACAAGTCTCTTTTTATACAATATGAATTTCCAAAACAAGCAGAAAGACTTGTTGCAGAATATATTGAAGCAGTATGGAAATACATTCGAATACAAAAACTCGCAAAGTCACGATTAGCACAGGCTGAAGCAAACCTGAATTCAGCAAAGGCACAATTTGCCCTCGAGTCACGAAAGAAGAGAGAACTTGAAGAACAAATCCAAAAATGTACCATACGAGCCACCAAACCAGGATTGGTTGTTTATGGCGGAGAAGAAGACCGTTTCATGCAAGAACGAATACAAGAAGGTACTTCCGTAAGGGAACGGCAAATTATAATTACAATACCCGACACTTCAGTAATGCAGGTGCGTTCCAAAATCCACGAATCAAACATAAAGAGAGTAAAACAAGGGCAAAAAGTACGAATCCGTGTAGATGCTTTTCCCGACGAATTATTAACAGGAATGGTTGAAAAAGTAGCCGTTTTACCCAATGCACAGAATAGATGGCTAAATCCCGATTTAAAAGTGTACGATACATTTATCATTATTGATGGCACCCATACATGGTTAAAACCCGGGATGACTGCACAAGTAGAAATCCTTGTTGCAGAATTAAAGAATGTATTATATGTCCCATTGCAAAGTGTTTTTAATGTCGACAATCAGCAGGTGTGCTATGTACAAAAGGGGAATGATATAGAAATGAGGATTGTAAAAACAGGGGAATTTAACGAGTCTTTTATTGAAATCAAAGAAGGATTAAAAGAAGGAGAAAAAGTCCTCTTGTATGTACCAGGTCAACCCATTCCTTCTAGTGGAAAAGAAAATCAAGGAATATAAGAAAGGATACCATTGAATAATTGTGTAATAAAATTAGAAAAATTAAAGAAAAATTATAAAATGGGTAGTGTTGAAATTTTTGCTTTAAGAGGAATAAGTACGGAAATATCCGAAGGGGAATTTGTTTGTATTATGGGACCTTCTGGATGTGGAAAGTCAACATTATTGAATGTATTGGGTTGTTTAGACAAGCCTTCAGAAGGAAAGTATTATTTAAATGGTTGTGATATCTCATTGTTGGATGATGATACTTTATCCGATATGCGATGCAATTATCTTGGTTTTGTTTTCCAATCCTATAACCTTATCCCACAATTATCGGTAGTTGAAAACATAGAAATACCCCTTTACTATCAGGGTGTTTCACCTAATGAAAGTAGAAGAAAAGCAATTGAAATGGCATCTCGAGTCGGTTTGGCAGAACGTTTATATCATAAACCAACAGAACTTTCTGGTGGACAACAACAAAGAGTAGGTATTGCTCGTGCTTTAGTAAATAACCCATTGGTTATTCTTGCGGATGAACCCACAGGAAATTTAGATTCAAAATCTGGAAAAGAAATTATGGATATTTTTATAGAACTTCATAACCAGGGAAAAACGATTATCATGGTAACCCATGATGAAAATATAGCCCGATATGGAGAAAGAATAATACGCTTAAAAGACGGTTTAATTGAAAAAGATGAAAAAGTATTATCAAGAATAGGTGCCTCAATATAAAAGAACGACAAAAAATGTTAAATTTCTTATCAATATATCGTTGGATTCGAGTAATCAAGATGGGTTTTAAAAGTCTATGGTTACATAGACTACGTTCATTGTTGACCATGCTGGGGATTGTATTTGGTGTGGCTTCTGTAATTGCAATGTTAGCAGTCGGAGAAGGAGCGAGCCAGGTAGCACAAGAACAGATCCGCCGTTTAGGTAGTAAGAACATTATCGTTCGTAGTGTCAAGCCCTCATTAGAACAAAAAGCAACAGGGCAACGAAGCCGTGCCATTGAATATGGAATAACCTGGGAAGATGCAACGAGAATACGCTCTTCTATCCCTAATGTGGAGGTCTTGGTTCCAAACAGGATTATTCGGGATGTAATTTGGAATACACAATGGAGAGTAGATGGACAAATTGTAGGAACAGTAAGTTGGTATCCCGAGATGAGACAATTAAAAATTATTGAGGGACGGTATTTTACGGAGTTAGAAGTTGCAGGTGTAAAAAATGTATGTGTCCTATCAATAGATACAATAAAGACTTTGTTCCCCAATGGAAATCCAATAGGTAAAAGCGTTCGCATTGGTTCAGATTATTATAAAGTAATTGGAATTATTGAAGATGATGGAGGAAGTGGAACAACCTACCAATCACAAAACTTCTTTGTACAAAATACAGAAACTGAAAATGCAAAAAGGAAGAAAGAAGATGCCACCTTTACCAAGAGAGATATAGAAAGTATCAACAAAAGAAAAGGGTCAACGGCCACACCTCAATATCGAATTTATATCCCTATTACTTCTGCACAAAAAAGATTCGGTGAAACATTAGTCCGAAGAACTACAGGAACATTTGAAGCAGAAAAAGTTGAATTACACGAACTAATTGTAATGGTAAATGAAGAAAATAAAGTAGAAGAAGTCGCAAAAATCGTAGATAATATATTGCAAAAATACCACAAACAAAGAGATTATGAATTGACAATACCATTAGAACTCTTACGACAAGCAGAACGAACCAAACAAATTTTTAATCTCGTCTTAGGAACCATTGCAGGAATCTCATTATTAGTCGGGGGAATAGGGATAATGAATATTATGCTGGCTACTGTTACAGAAAGAACTCGAGAAATAGGTATTCGAAGAGCATTAGGTGCAAGAAAAAGAGACATTATACTCCAATTCCTTGTAGAAACGATTATTATGTCAGGCACTGGTGGACTTATGGGAATTGGGTTGGGTCTATTTATCCCTTATCTCATAACATATTTCGCTTCTATGCCAACTATTATCCGTTTATGGAGCCCGTTAATAGCATTTGGTATTTCAGCAGGCATCGGAATTATCTTCGGAATCTATCCTGCACTCCGTGCCGCAAACATGGACCCTGTGGAAGCACTTCGCCACGAATAACAAAAGTAGCACTTTCAAATTCCATCTTATATAATTAGAAGATATTTAAAGGACAAACGAAAAAATGATGTTACAAGAAAATCTCGAAATAAGAGGTGCAAAAACACAATACGAAATAAATGAAGCCATCCAATTAATGGCAAGTATATCCCGTCAGGATTTCTTTGTCGCTAATGATTGGTTAATAAATATAGGTGCAAAATATCCAAACTTCCTAAACGAACATATCCGTATTGCACTTTATAATGGAAAAGTTATCTCAGCATTAAGAATCACTACAGACATAATCCGTATAGGTGAAGCAAGATTAAAGATAGGCGGAATCGGCTGGGTTTCCACTGATGGGCATTTTAGAAATAAAGGTATTGCAAGCAAAGTAATCCAAAACGCTGTCCAATATATGAAAGTAAATTCATATCATCTCTCTATGCTTTTTGGTATCCCAAACTTTTACCATCGATTTGGATTTGCTACAACATTACCTGAATATTACGTAAGTATCACTACACGCGAAGTATTAAGTATTCAGCCTATACCACATAAAGTCCGAAAAATGAAACCCGGCGATATAAGTTCAATACGAAAAATTCATGACGAAAACGATGAAGACATAGCCTGTTCCTTAATAAGAACACAGGCACATTTCGCTGTTAAATGGAGAGAATGGGAACAGGGAAAGACAGTATTAGATTTAAATGGTAAAATTTTAGGATATTTCTTACCAAGAATCAACCACGACAATATTTTACTGGTACAAGAAATCGGCTCCATTGATGTCGAAGCATCAAAAGCAGTTTTATACGCAATTGGCAAATTAGCAGAAAAGGAAAGGTTAGGCATAATACAAATTGCATCACCACCCTGCCACCCAACGACTCGGCTCTTAATAAATCATTATTCCGTCCACGAAACACACTACAAAAGAAATGAAGGCGGAATGATGGCAATCATAAATGAAGAAGAGACTTTGGAATGTATGATTCCAGAATGGGAAAAACGAATCCAGCAAAAAACATTTATTCATCAAGATGATGAAGTAACATTACTTATCTCAGGCGTCCCATATTGTATCCATTTCCGTAAAGGTTCCATAAGCATTATTAAAAAATCAGGTAAAAATAAAGTATCTATGGATAAAAGTGAATTTGTTCAACTTCTCGCAGGGTATACCTATATTTCGGATATCTTAGAAAGAAAAAGATTTTCCATTTCAACCGATGCAAGAAACTTCCTTTTTACAGTTTTCCCAAAAAGATTTCCCTATGTATGGCAAATGGACCGATTTTGAGGAGGTGCTATATGAAAATAAATCAGAACAGCATTAAATTTAGATTCATTGGAAACCTAATTATTGTCTTCATTCTATTAACAGTAATAATTTCTATTCTCCAAATTATACTAATCAACAATCTTGTAATTAAGGCTTCCAATGAACGAATAAAATTAAATATGAAGTCAGGTTGGTATTACTTTCAAGAAAAACAACGGAAATTAGAAATTATCCTTAATTTTTTACAACATCAACTCTATTTATCACAAGGAAATCCAGAAACAATATTAACAGAAGTACAAAATTTATTATCACAATATGCAGAAAGTTATGATATCGATTATCTTTGGATAATTCCAACAAATACATATATAACAAACAAGTTCATATTGGATGAAATTAAATCCTTCTTCGAAAAAGAGAATTCTGACACCACCTCTGGATATATAAAGAAAAACTTCAAAAAGATTACAGAAATATTGCCCTTTAATTTCCAATCAAAAAGGGAAATCCCTGACGATGAACCCATCTCAATGTATGTATGTAGAAAAATGATATATGAAAACACAAACAAAGAACATAATGAAATAATTTTAATTGCAGGTAATTGGTTGGATGGAGCAAACCATTTTGTAGACCAAATCCAAAATATAGTATTTGAAGACCGTTTCTATAAAGGACGACGTGTCGGAACAGTAACAATATTCAATGGTTCTCGAAGAGTTGCAACCACAGTATTACTACCTAATGGCCAAAGAGCAGTCGGAACACAAGTATCTGAATCCGTGAAACAACAAACATTAATTAAAGGTATTCCTTGGACAGGAAGGGCTAAAGTGTTAAACGATTGGTATCTTACCTCTTATGAGCCCATCCGTGATGTTCATGGAAACATCATAGGCATGTTTTATATGGGGGAATTAGAGGCAGTAACAAAAGATACCCGAACGTTGGTTGTATTTATAACCATAATTATTATTTTGCTTATTATGTCCATTGCTTTAGCTGTAAGATTAAAACAAACAACCCGATTATTAAAACGAATTTACAAATTAAGAAACTCAGCCCATGAGTTTGCAAACGGAAACTACACTATTCGAGTAGAAAACGACCACATCGGCGACGAAATTTCTGAGCTGGTTTCCGTTTTCAATTCTATGTTAGAAACCATCGAAAAAGATAGAGAACAACTCATTAAACAACAAGAACTAATTGAAGAAGCAAACGCAAATTACCTCGATATGTTAGGATTTGTAACCCACGAACTACGAAACAGCTTAGGCTCAGCCCTATTCAACATAGCCTCCTTAAAAGAAGGAGCATTCGGAGAAGTATCCACTGATGCAAAAGAAGGTCTTAACATTGTCGAAGACAGCCTCAAATATCTGAAAGAAATAACAAATAACTACCTACAACTCTCCCGTTTAGAACAGGGCGACTTATATTTTGAAAAAAGAGAAGTAAATCTATTAAATGAAGTTATAAAACCCGTTCTAAACGAACTGTTAAAAATGATAGAAATAAAAAAGTTAAACCTGAAAAACGAAGTCCCAGAAGAATTTACATTACCTGCCGATGTAAACCTAATGAGAGTTGTTTATGAAAATCTATTAGGCAACGCAATTAAATATGTTCAGGAAGAAGGCAATATAAAAATCTCAGCAACCCGAGATGAAGACGGAAAAATTAAGTTGGTTGTCTGGAATGATGGACCCCCTATTGAACCCCAACTACTTACTTCGCTATTCCATCGATTCAGGAGATATGACACCAAAACTCCAGAAGGGAAAAAAGGAGCGGGCTTAGGACTTTTTATTGTCAGACGAATAATAGAATTACATGGCGGACAAATTACCCTTCAATCCACCCCTGAAAACGGCACCTCCTTTATCATAACCCTCCCTTAGTAATTTGTTTGAGTAGAGAATTGTTTTCTTATTATGTTGAGGGCTCCACCAGCTTTATACCATTCAATTTGTGTGGTATTATAGGAATGGTTTGCTAAGATAGTTTCGTTTGTGCCATCTGCGTGGTGAAGGATAATGGTTAGAGGTTTCTGTGGAGTAAAGGTATCAATGCCTAATATGTCTATCTTATCATCTTCACGGATTTTTTCATAATCCTCAGGCTCTGCAAAGGTAAGTGCAAGGATTCCCTGTTTTTTTAGGTTTGTTTCGTGAATACGTGCAAAACTACGAACGAGAATAGCCTTAACTCCTAAGTATCTTGGTTCCATTGCTGCATGTTCGCGTGATGAGCCTTCTCCATAATTTTCGTCACCTATTACAATTGTTCCTATACCGTTTTGCTTGTAAAATCGCTGAACCTCAGACACAGTTCCGTATTCACCTGTTAATTGATTTTTCACACAGTTTGGTTTATTATTGAATGCATTGATGGCACCCATAAAGCAGTTATTTGAGATATTATCAAGATGTCCACGATATTTTAACCACGGTCCTGCGGGTGATATATGGTCTGTGGTACATTTCCCTTTTACTTTTAATAGGACATATAAGCCTATAAGGTCTCCATTATTAGAAGGAAATGGTTCTAATAGTTGCAATCTCTGCGAATTTTTTTGAACATTTACAATTATGTTTTCGGGTTGTTCAGCAGGGGGTACATAACCAGGATTGGAACATATAAAACCATTTTTTGGAAATTCATCACCAACAGGCGGGTCTAACATCACTTCGACACCTTCTTCATTAACTAATGTATCCGTTAGTGGGTTAAAAGTGATATTCCCCGACAAAACTAAAGCGGTTACTATTTCTGGGGAAGCGACAAAGGCATGTGTTTTTGGGTTTCCATCATTCCTTTTAGTAAAGTTCCTATTAAAAGATGTTACAATTGTATTTGGCTCATCATTAGGACCATAGCGATGTCTCTTCCATTGACCAATACAAGGACCACATGCATTGGCAAGAACAACACCGTTTATACTCTCAAAGTCTTTGAGTATGCCGTCTTTTTCAATAGTTTCGCGTATCTGTTCAGACCCTGGTGTAATTATAAATTCTGCCTTTGCTTTTATTTTTTTTGCAATGGCTTGTCGTGCGATAGATGCAGACCTACTTAAATCTTCGTATGAAGAATTTGTGCATGAACCGATGAGTCCCACTTCTACTTTAAGAGGCCAATTATTTGTAGTGGTTTTCTCTTTCATTTGTGAAATAGGTGTGGCTAAATCGGGTGTGAAGGGTCCATTTATATAAGGCTCAAGTGTTGACAAATCTATTTCTATTACAGAATCATAATATGTCTCTGGATTTTGTACCACATCTATATCAGCGCAGAGTTCTTGACTTATTGTTTCACATAATTGTGCCACTTTTTCTCTACCTGTATAGTTCAAGTAATCTTTCATCCGTTTGTCATAAGGAAAGATTGAACAGGTAGCACCTACCTCTGCACCCATATTGCAGATAGTTGCCTTTCCGGTGCATGAAATTGTTTCTGTTCCAGGTCCGAAGTATTCAATAATGTATCCTGTTCCTCCTTTAACAGATAGGATTCCAGCTAATTTTAATATCACATCTTTTGGAGACGTCCAACCTTTTAATTCTCCTGTAAGTTTAACCCCCATAATTTTCGGGAATTTCAATTCCCACGGTAGACCAGCCATTACATCTACTGCATCAGCACCCCCAACGCCAATAGCTATCATTCCCAAACCTCCGGCATTTGGAGTATGTGAATCTGTGCCTATCATCATCCCCCCAGGAAAAGCATAGTTCTCTAAGATAACCTGATGAATAATTCCTGCACCCGGTTTCCAGAAGCCTATGCCATATTTTTGAGCAACGCTATGAAGGAAATTATAGACTTCGTCATTATCTGTTAAAGCTTTTTGCAGGTCGGAAGTTGCCCCTTTCTCTGCCAGAATTAGGTGGTCACAATGGACCGTAGTAGACACAGCCACTTTAGGTCTACCTGCTTGCATAAATTGCAGTAATGCCATTTGTGCGGTAGCATCTTGCATAGCAACACGGTCAGGGTTAAATTCAATATATTCTTTTCCTCTTTTAATGTCGCGAATATCATTTTTGTTGGATACATGACTATACAAGATTTTTTCTGCAAAGGTTAGAGGACGATTTAGTTTATTTCGAATTTCTTTTAATTGAATATGATATTTATTTAATGTATGCGCTATTAAATCAAGGTCAAATAACATAGTAGTTCTCCATTGGTAGGGGAAATATTAAACGAAAAGGAACGAAAGAATTATAAAGGATAAGATTATTCTTTTGCTAATATGTAAACGACTTCTTCCGCAATGAGATTGTTTAAATAACGAACAATCCCCTTAGAATTAAGAGCAATTTCTTTAAGTATCTTTATATTCATATCTTTACATAAAGTACGAAAGTCTTTTAATGTAAAGAAATGTCTATTAGGACTTTCATACCAGGAATAGGGGAGATTGGGAGTAACAGGAGAAACACCTTTGAATAGAATATTAGAACGTACTTTCCAATGCCCAAAATTAGGGAAACTTACAATTCCTTTTTTCCCAATGCGAAGCATTTCTTTTAATACAAGGTCAGGACGTTTTATGACCTGCAATGTCATACTCAATATAACATAGTCAAAACAATTATCAGGCAGTGCAGAAAGTCCCTCATCAATATCTGCCTGAATAACTGGCAAACCGCATGATACCGCACTAATAACATTCTGTTCATTAATTTCAATCCCTAAACCGTCCGTTTTCTTTTCACGGTCAAGCCGACACAATAACGTTCCAGCTCCACAGCCGAGGTCTAATATTCGAGTATTATATTCAACAAGTTTTACAATCAAATCTAAATCAATTCGTGACCCGGAATAGATACTGTTAGGGATAACTTTTTTAGGTTCGACTTTTTCCTGTCTATCATTTGCTAAGCATTTTGGACATGGCCTATCTGGGAAGTAAACATGTTTCAAAAATCCACTAACAAGTTCAGTCATGTGTCTAAAATCAATCAAGAAAGAATCATGTCCGTATGGAGATTGAATATTACAATAACTAACCTTCTTTTTCTGTCGTGCAAGAGAAAACACAATCTCTTGTGATTTTTCAGGAGGATATAGCCAATCTGATGAGAAGGATATAACTAAGGTTTTACCTTGAACTCTACTTAAAGCCTCGTCAAGATTGTTATATCCTCTCGAAATATCGAAATAATCAATGGCTTTTGTAATGTAAAGATAAGAATTTGCGTCAAAACGATTGACAAATTTTTCTCCTTGATAATCTAAATAACTTTCAATAGAAAATTCTTTGTTTACATCATAACGAAATTGATTCCCATTCTGTAGTTTTCTTCCAAATTTTTCTTTCATTGAATCATCAGAAAGATAGGTAATATGAGACAGCATCCTTGCAACTGCTAATCCATTAATAGGACCTGCTGATGGGTAGTATTTGCTATTAAGAAATTGAGGGTCTGAAAGGATTGCATGTCTTCCCACAGCATGAAAGGCTATTTGTTGTGCTTCACTCACAGGAGGTGCAGAAATTATAACAGTGGATTTTACGCTATCAGGATAACGAACGCTCCATTCTAATGCTTGCATTCCACCCATGGAACCACCGATGATACATAGCCATTGAGGGATTTCTAAATACCTCATTAATTCATATTGAGCTTTAACCATATCCCCAATTGTTACAAAAGGAAAACCAGTTCCATAAGGTTGACCTGTATCGGGATTGATAGACATAGGACCAGTAGAACCAGAACATCCACCTAATGTGTTAGAACAAACAACAAAATATTGATTTGTGTCCAGTGCCTTTCCTGGGCCAATCATAGGGTCCCACCATCCAGGCTTTTTATCATCAGGACTATGATAACCAGCAGCATGAGCATCACCAGATAAGGCATGGCATACGAGAATAGCATTGTCTTTTTTTGGAGATAGAACACCATAGGTTTCGTAGGCAATAGTTACAGGTCCCAGTTTTGCTCCACTCTCTAAACTGAGATATTCAGGAGGATATGCAAACGTATAGTACTTTGTTTCGACGATTCCTACACTTCCTGATTCCATAACTTCATTTTACCTAAAATTATTCTTGCGATTTATTCAATGCTTGGTCTAAATCTTCAAGTATATCATCAATATCCTCAATACCAACAGATAAACGAATAAAATCAGGAGTTACTCCTGCCGACTTTTGTTCCTCTGGCGATAACTGTTGATGTGTTGTTGATGCTGGATGAATTACCAATGTTTTCGCATCTAATACATTAGCCAAATGAGATATAAGTTGCAAATTGTCGATAAATTTTTTAGCAGAAGGTATATCCCCTTTAATGCCAAAACCGACAATGGCTCCTTGTCCTTTAGGCATATATTTTTGTGCTTGTGAATAATTAGGATGAGAAGGTAAACCAGGGTAGTTAACCCATTTTACTGCTTTATGTTTTTCTAAAAATTGAGCCACTTTTAGAGCATTTTCGCAATGTCTGGGAACCCTCAAATGAATCGTTTCCAATCCTTGTAATAACAAAAACGCATTAAATGGAGATAAGCATGGTCCCATGTCCCTCAGCAAGGTTACCCGTGCCTTGATTATGTAACTAATATTGCCTAATGGCTTGAATACATCGTTGAATACCATACCATGATAATTGGGGTTAGGTGATGTAAACTCAGGGAATTTCCCATTACCCCAATCGAACGTACCACTATCTACAATAACACCACCTAATGATGTTCCATGTCCACCAATAACTTTTGTGGCACTATGAACGACTATATCAGCCCCGAATTCAATAGGTCTAAATAGAATAGGTGATGTCACAGTATTATCAACAATAAAAGGAATGCCATGGTCATGAGCAATGTTGGCTATGGCTTCAAAATCTACAACATCATTGGCAGGGTTTCCGATAGATTCCACATATAGAAAGCGGGTTTTATCATCAATCTTCTTCTTAAAATTTTCAGGATTACTTGCATCAACAAATCGGGCTTCGATTCCTAATTCAGCAAAAGTATGAGCAAATAAGTTATATGTCCCCCCATAAAGTGTACTGGAAGAAACAAAGTTTTGTCCCGAATGCGTTATGTTTAAGGCAGCCAACGTTATTGCAGAAGAACCAGAGGCTAATGCAAGTGCACCTACACCTCCTTCTAATTCAGCCACTCTTTTTTCAAAAACATCTACTGTAGGGTTCATAATTCGGCTATAAATATTTCCAAACTCTTGCAGAGCAAACAAACGTTCCGCATGCTCACTATCTTTGAACACATAAGAAGTGGTCTGATAAATTGGTACTGCACGTGCCCCTGTTGTGGGGTCTGTAACTTGGCCTGCATGTAATGCTAATGTTCCTTGGCGATATTGATGTTTTGTCATAGTTTTACCCTTCCTTAAATTTATTTGTTGTTAGTTTTATTGTCCGTTGAACAACGATGTTGATAAGTATCGCTCGCCCGAATCAGGGAGAATGACTACGAATGTTTTGTTCTCAAATTCTTCTTTTTTGGCTAATCGAATAGCAACTGCCATAGCTGCACCAGAACTTATACCAGCAATAATACCTTCTTCTTTAGCCAAACGTCTTGCTGTTTCAAATGCCTCCTCATCTGTTACCGTTTCAATTTGGTCTACAAGACTTAAATCTAAAATATCTGGTTTAAAACCAGCACCAATTCCCTGGATTTTATGAGGTCCAGGTGAACCTCCTGATAAAACAGGAGACCCTGCTGGTTCAACACCTACACTTATAATTTTTTTCCCACATACTTCTTTTATATATCTACTTACTCCTGTTATTGTTCCACCTGTGCCTATACCTGCCACAAATACATCGACAGTGCCATCAGTATCATTCCATATTTCAGGACCTGTTGTTCTAAAATGTATTGCTGGATTTGCAGGATTTTTAAATTGCTGTGGCATGAAATAACTCGGACTTTCACTTGCAATTTTTTCAGCTTCTGCGATTGCACCTCGCATTCCTTTATCACCCGGGGTAAGAATAATTTCTGCCCCAAATGCTTTTAGCATTGCTCTACGTTCTAAACTCATTGTTTCTGGCATAGTTAAAATGAGACGGTAACCTCGTGCAGCGGAAACAAAGGCAAGTGCTATACCTGTATTGCCTGAGGTGGGTTCGATAATGGTTCCACCAGGTTTTAATAATCCTTTGTTCTCTGCATCCCATATCATTGCAGAGCCAATACGACATTTCACAGAGTAACCAGGATTTCTTCCTTCTATCTTTGCAAAAATTTTATCCGTTTTTGCCCCTTGCGAAAGTTTGTTTATTTTTATCAGAGGGGTATTACCTATAGATTGACTATTATCTGTAAATATTTTCATTTTATAATCCTCCAATAGTATAAAGTTTAAAGTTATCAAAATTAATTAAAGATAGGAATTGAAGAGGAGAAGTGAACTAACACATAGAAGGGGTACATCGGCAGGAAAAGACAAACAATGCGATTTTTGTAAAATACGAATTAAGCATTTTTAATTTTTTATACCTATGTTAGTCGTATTCATATATGTTTTGTTAGTTTATCATCAGTTTTATTAAAAAAACAAATTTGAATTTAAAAATATTTCAAAAAATTAGAATTTGCAATAAAGATTCATTTGTGGTATAGTATACATCGTCAATTGAATATGTCAAGGGGGTTTATTGGTTAGGGATGTACTAAAACCTTTCACAACACCTTTCCCCATAATGGAAGAGTGTCTTGGGTTTGGAAGTACAGGCTGATAAACTTCTGAGACACAAAAGTGTATGTTTTAGGAGATGCACAAGTGAATATTTTTGTAGGAAATCTGCCGTATTCGTCAACCGAACAGCAATTAGAAGAATTGTTCGGAAGATACGGCAAAGTGGACTCTGCGCGAATCATTTCAGACCGTAATACGCGTAGGTCTCGTGGCTTTGCGTTCGTAGAAATGCCGAATGATGATGAGGCAAAATCAGCAATCGAAGCACTTAATGGCACGAGTGTTGGTGGCAGAGAAATTAAAGTTAATGAAGCCAGACCTAAGGAGGAGTTTGCACCGCGCAGAAACCGTAATCGTTATAGACAATAACTTGTAAAAGTTTATATAGAACGATTATTAAAATATGCTCACTTCCAATCGGAAGTGAGCATATCAATTTATAAGCAACCTAATTATTACCTTCCTTTCCAGGTTTATATGCTTTAGCAACATATTCCTTTAATTCTTCAAACTCCCAATGAACCGTTCTCATTTTTCGTTCTGCGAAAAGATATGCTTGGTCTGCATAGTGTGGTGAATTTTCATCTTGGGTGGCACTACCAAATTGATGTAAAGCCTGAGAATGAACTTTACCATCTTTATCCCATATAACTAAAAGAATATAAGAGTCTCCAGCACGTCCTTCTAAATACTTACCTGTCCACTCTCCATAGACACAATAAAGCAGGTCAGGACCACCTCCTAAACCAATGTTGACTTTTCCATGTATGAGTCGATTAATTTCTTTCCAAGGGACATCTACTTTCCCATATATTGAATAGAGCAATTTAATTTTTTCTCTAAATGTTTTGAATAAATCTGGAACAGGACGATTGAGTATCTCTGCACGAACCACAGGTTCTAATGTTAATATTGCAATACCAGCAGATAAATTATCAGGGTCTGCTTTCAGGTCCCAATTTTTTAAGAGTTCTATCGCCTGCTTTTCAATATCGGTTTCAGGATTAAATTCATTAAACAATTTTTCAATGTATTTTTTGGCTAATGAATTTTTAGAATAGGTCCAGTCAAATTTATACTCGTAAAATTCCTCTTTTGTTATCGAATCGTCACTACCAAGAAGCTCTAATAATCGTAATGCACGGTTAGTCATATGTTCTGGAGGCTCAATTCCAAATGTTAAAGAATAGTTGGCAGGATTAGGATTATCATTACCAATAGTAGTTTGAAATGGGGTAGAATTGCAATTTTGAATAAAACCTGATTGAGGATTTTTAACTTGAGGTAGTTTTTCAAAGGGTAAGTATTCAGTCCATAACGTTTCGGAAGTATCACCAGGGAGATACCCTTTCCAATCATATTTCTCCGAGCGGATAGGTAAAAGGGCATTATATATATACCAGATATTTCCTTGATAATCCGCATAACCGATATTAAATGAAGGTATCCCACGGATTTTCAATGCTTCCTCAAACTCGTTTATGTTTGTAGCTTTATTCATGCGATACCATTGCTCAACTTGTTTAATGTTTTTATATCCTGCATAACGGAGGGCATATACCCCATGAGCTCGGCGGATTGCAGGTCCATAGTCACAGAAAAGTATTTCCCTCGGAATTTTTATAATATATTTATCAAAAATTTTTACAGGAAAATAAACAACCTTTCTTTCAAAATTTTTCCATTGTCCATCCATACGATATTGACATGGATTCTCAGGATTAATTGTTAATTCGTAAACATCTACAAGGTCTGGCATATTAACTGTATGAGCCCAACCTAAATACTGATTATGTCCATGGAGAATTATTGGTGCTCCTGGAAAAACTCCCCCTGTGATGTTCCATCCCTCTTCACTTTTTAGTCGTGCCTCATACCATGCCACAGGACCTGTCCATGGTTGGTGAGAATTTACATCTAAAAAAGTAGAACCATCGGCTGTTCGTTTGGGACTCACTGCAAATGTATTAGAACCCAAGGGAAGGTCTTCGAAAATTTCTTTTAGTATTGTCGATTCATCATTTTTAGCTAACATTTTAGGTCGTTGTATTTCAGGTTTTTTACGTGATTTAAAAAGGGGCTCAATATAGCGATTCAGCCCAAAAAAGAGAGGTGCCTTTAATACAAAACCAGCCACAATATCTTTCCCTGTTGCTGGAAAAATATCCCAACATATAACTTTGTCAGGATGTAAACCTGCATAATGGTTAACCCCTTCCGCATACGCCTCACAAATGGCTCTTATTTCATCAGATAAGTCTGTTTCATATTGGCTATTTACGATATCCCATACGTTTAAAAATTCTAACATGTAATCAAAAATAAATCCATTGAATCCATTAACTAAACCGCTTTTACCACGAATCAAAATTTGACCATCTTGTACCGTTTTGAAGTCATCCTCACATTGAGCGTATGCCAGACCATAGGCAACATCAGTATCTTTTTTCCCGTAGATGTGTGGTACACCCCATTCATCACGATATATGGTTACATCATATTTCCCTTCTGGGGGTATTAGCTGTTCGATAGGTAATGGAGACGTTTTTTCAATTTTCTCACAACCTATCGATAAAATGAGTGGAAATAAAATAAGCACAAATAATGAAAGATAAAAATGTTTGGTCATAAATATCCCTTTTATTAAAGTTATTGTGATGCATTTAGTATGACAGAAGAAGCCAGAAATTAGTTTCAGAAGAGAATAAGAATAAATTATTTAAGGGGGAGGAAAGGAAACAAAAGAGATAGTCTTTGACGTGTTGATAAAATGGCTCCATCGAAATTAGCATTTGTAATGATGGCTCCTTCAAGATGAGCGTCTTTTAAAAAGGCATTGGATAAATTTGCTCCAGACAAATTTGATTCCCTTAAATCTGCCTGAGATAAATTTGCCATGAAAAAATCAGCTTCTCCTAAATATGCCTTTCTGAAATTACACCTGGTTAAATCGCAGTTTCTAAATTTAGCCCGATAAAGATGACTTTCTGAAAAATCAAATTGGTGCATGATTTTGTTAGAAAAATCTATTTCGTTGAGTATTGCACATGAAAAGTTACTTCCGTCTAATAAAGAGTCAACTATCTTTACGTAGGTTAAATCTGCATGACTAAAATTTATATCTCTCAAATCACACTTAATAAACGATACGGAATGAAGATAGGCTTTCCGAAAATTTGCCCTACGTAAATCAACTTCACTAAACACACAATGTCTTAAATCACACATTCTGAAATTGATACCCACCAGATTCCTCTTTGAAAAATTTAATCCACTTAAATCAGGGGAAATTGCTGGGTCACTATCTCTCCATTGGTTCCAGATTTCAATTCCAGATTCAAGTATTTTTACATGCTCTTTATATGCCATAAGATAACAACGTTAATTAGTATTAACTAAACCTTTAATATACATATTAATTATATTTATTCGTCAAAAAGATTATATATTAAACGTAGAATTGAAAATCAAAATGGAACACCAAATAAAGATAATAATGATAAATTATGTTTTGCCGTCGGGAAGGATTGAAGCGGTAGTTATACGATTAAATACATTGAGACAAGGACACGTTGTTTCTATTTGAAGGTGTTCCCCTGTAGTTACGGATTCCTGAATTTTTTCCATAATATCAACAACATGTCTGGCTAATTCACCATTCGCTAAAAATTGCCTCTTCTCTTGTATTGCAGTTGCCATATCACTTATGCCGATACCTCGCATATTAGTGAAAATGTCATAACATGTAGGTACTTCCTTCCACTCTTTCATATATTGATTATAGTAGTAAGTAGTCCCAAAGAATTGGTTAGGGTCAGGTAAGGAGAGAGAGCCTTTTTCACCGTAGATTTCAACATAAGGCAAACGATGAGCCCATGTATCAAAACTAACAATAAGTGTACATATAATATTATTTTCAAAACAAAGTGTCGCATGAATATGGGTTGGTATTTCTACTATTACTTTTTCACCAAATTTTGGCATACTTGTAATAAGTCGTGTATCAAAAGATTTTTTTCCAACAGCAAATACAGATTTTACAGGTCCAAGAAGATAAATGAGAACTGTGAGATAGTAAGGACCCATATCAAACAAAGGACCGCCTCCTTTTTGATAGTAAAATTCAGGAGAGGGATGCCATGATTCATGACCATGGCAAAGCATAAAAGCAGTGGCTGAAAGAGGTTTACCAATCCAGCCATCATTGATTAGTTTCTTTGCTGTTTGCCAGCTTGCACCTAAAAAAGTGTCTGGAGCACATCCGACGAATAACGAGTTTTTGTTAGCAATTTCTAATAGAGTGGTTGCGTGTTCATTTGTTAGGGCAAGAGGTTTCTCGCTATACACATGTTTTCCATGTTCTAATGCCTTTAATGAAACCTCAAAGTGAGATGACGGAATTGTTAAATTAATGATTAAATCAATGTTGTCAGAATCAAAAACGTCATTTGTGTCATATACATTTAGATTGTATTGTTGTGCTTTCTCTTCGGCTTTTTCTCTAAGGATGTCCGAACATCCCATTAATTTTAAATTTGTAAAACGTAATATATTCTTTATATAAACATCGGAAATATTGCCACAACCGACAATAGCACAATGGATAGGTTTCATTTTTAGTCCCTGAAATGAAATGGTTTATTTTTCACAGATATAAACATGACAGGGAGGAAAGTTTTTTAAGATGATAGGTGAACGACTGCATTTATTGTTAAATTTTTTAGGTAGTTTACCTTTAAAAAACTTTTTACCAGAAGGAACCCAGGGACTAAAGAAATAAGCAAATGTTAAAAATGTCCCTTTTTCACGTAGACACACATAGGTCGCATTAAGTAATTTATTCTGGAGTTCATCTTCAAATCGTGTCCAGGGTAGGCCAGAAATGATAACGTCACAATAGTTATATCCTGCCTCATTTAAATATTTCATTGTATTCTCAGCAGAATCCTGAACGACATGTACCTCGGGACATCGTTCCTTTGTCGCTTTCGCAAAAACTGGATTAATCTCCATCGCAAGAAAATAAGCAGATGGATTTTTCTTCTTTTGAATATATTCGGTAAAGACCCCTGTTCCAGGTCCAAACTCTACAATTACTTTTGCATCTTGTAAATTTGCCAGATCAGTAATACAATCTGCCAATGCAGGACTACTTGGAGCAATTGCACCTGTTGTTTTGTTCGCTCTAAAAATTTCACCCATAAAAGTCCAGAACGACATTTTTTACCTCCTCATGAAATAAATTTTTATTATTGATACTTTATTATAATAGTTGACATGTCATTTATGGTAATGGATGGAATAAAAATAAAATAAATATTATTGATTCATTTCCAAATTTATGCTATAATTATAAATAAAGGAAGATATGATTAAACTTAAAGTAAAAATAGTTGCTATTTTAATCATCGGGGGGTTGTTTGGGGGAACGTTTTTACATTCAGAACACATCAATTTAGATATAAATAATGATGGGAAGGTAGATGTTTGTGATGTTCAACAGATGATTGCAGGGATTGTTTCATATAATATGACATCTATCCCCGATATAAATGGTGATGGTAAAGTTGATATACAAGATTTGCAAATTCTTATAAAAAATCTGGGTAAGAAGCAGGAAAGAATAGTAAAAAATGAAATAGGATATATCTCAATATCACAACGATTTATTAAAGATAACTCGAATTTCAAAAATATCAAAATGAAAACACCACAAAACAACAGTGGGGAAAGTCTTTCAAATGATAATTGGAAAAGGGTGCTAATGGAAAAAGAAAAAATGGGGTATAAAATAGTATGTGGGCTTAACACTGAAGGAGCAAAATATTTTGCTTTTCATCTCGGTTCTTTATCCCCTCCGCAAATATAAAAATTTGTATTATTTGATCTTTTAATTTTAGGAAATTTGTGATAAAATAAATATATGAACTTAAATTGATGAAAATAAAAATTAACAAAGGAGATAAATATATGAACAAGATTACAACATTAACAATGATTGGGTTTATGATGGTACTATTGTCGCCATGGGCTCAAACAGCCACAAACCCACCCTGTCCATTGCCAAATGACCCTAATGCCATACTAGATATCATCTGGCCTCTCGTTGATACTAATGGAGATGGAGGCTTATCACTGGATGAATTGTCAGCATTATATCCTGTTCCAGAACAGTATTTTACTATGTTTGATACTAACAGAGATGGCAAAGTTGACCGTCAAGAATTTCAGCCGATAATAGCATTGCTACAGGTATATTTACCTGCTGGAATTCTTTCATTAGTAGATACAAATGGAGACGCCTTAATTCAATATGAGGAAGTATCTGCTTATGTTTCATCAGACCAATTCAAAATGTTAGATAGAAATATGAATGGTGTTATTGATTGTGAAGATGTGGGAGAACCACCCATTGATATAGAAGGTGAAACATGGGAAGGCGAAATTATCATAGAAGGAGAAATATGGGAAGGAGAAGTTATCCCACCAGAAACAAACCCCTGCGACTGGGTTGATTTAGCAATTAGTAGTTTTGACGAATTAGACCAGAATAGTGATGGTGTAATTACAAAAGATGAATTGAATTTCCCTATCATCTTGATCTATCCGCCTATTGTTGATTTTGATGTACTATTTTCCGCATTTGATTTAGATTCAAATGGTGAAATAACGATGGAAGAACTGAAAGCATGGGCAGAAGAATGTGGATATAATGGTGGAGGAGATAATGGCGAATGTCCTTTACCAACGACAGATATTCGCTCTATAATCGAAATATTTTTCCCATTGGTTGATTTAGACAATAATGGGCAAATAAGTAAAGAAGAGATTGAAAAAATACTAACCATAATAAACAGATTTTTATCAGGTTACTCTCTTAATCTTACTGATAACTTAGACGAAATTTTTGCTATTGCTGATTTAAATAAAGATGGCGGATTAAGTATAGAAGAGATTGTCTTCGAATTAACTTTATTAGCTCCACAGGTTGGTATTGACCCAAACAATGTTTTAAGTATGGTTGACAAGAATGGAAATCAAATGATTGATTACGATGAGGTCTCACAATATCTTACAGAAGACCAATTTGCATCTATTGATTTTAATGCTAACGGTCTTATTGATTGTAACGATTTAAATACAGTTTTATATCTGTTAAATGGAGGTTGGGAAGGTTGGGAAGGTGAACCATCATTCGAAGGTGAAATACCTCTCGACCTATGTGCATTAGGACCTATCGCGTTAGAATATTTTGATATGCTCGATGCAAATAAGGATGGAAAAATAACAAGAGATGAACTTATTACAACGTTGACCGTTGTTTATCCTATTCCTGTTGACCCAGCCACAGTAGATATGTTATTTGCAGAATTTGATTTAGATGGGGATTCAGCTATTTCTCGTGAGGAAATACAGACCATTATTGACAGTTTATGCAATATAGTAATTGAAGGTGAACCCTGGCCTATCGAGGGAGAAATTGATATTCCGACAGACCCGTGCTTGATTGCCCCCATCGTATTACAGAGTTTCGAATATATCGACCAGAATGGTGATGGTGCAATAACTCTTGATGAAGTAACAGGTCCTGTGATTATGATTTATCCATTACCTATTAACCAAGAGTTAATTGTTGAAATATTTAAGAAATTAGATTTGAATGCAGATGAAAGCATAACAAAAGATGAATTAAATGAGATTATAGCGAATTGTGACGAAATAATCCCGATTGAAGGTGAAATCTGGCCACCTATCGAAGGTGAAATCGAAATTCCGAGAGACCCATGTATTATTGCACCAATAGTTTTAAAATATTTCGAATATATTGACCAGAACGGTGATGGTGCAATAACTCTTGATGAAATAACAGGTCTTGTGAGTATAAATATTACGTTGCCTATTGACAGCTCTATTTTAACTGAGATCTTTACACAATTCGATTTAAATGCTGATGGAAAGGTAGTCATAGAAGAAGTCAAGAAAATATTAGAAGATTGTAACATTGTCCCAGGTGGAGAAGGCGAAGTAGATATTCCAGATGTTTGGGACCCATGTAGATTAGCTCAATATTTGTTGAAACTATATGGAGAGATTGGTCAACAAGAAAGTGACCTTTCAATCGAAGATATTACAAATTTAATAAGTACTGCCCTTCAAAGCCCTATTGATATGACATGGCTTACAAAAGCCATTATGTTGTTAGACTTAGATGCAAATGGAACACTAACAATGAATGAATTACAGTCTATCATTGATAAGTGTACCAATGCATGGCAAGGAGGTACTGGTGAAAATGGGACTGGCGGACCTGGTGGACCTGGTGGCGAGAATCAGCCAACAACACTAATATTAGAACGTGCAACTACAAATAACAAACGTTATTGGCCTGGACAGTTAGTTACTGTAATATTGACAATTAGGAACCCACAAAGATTACGAATTTCTGCTTTGGGATTACAAGAGACACTCCCGACTGGGTGGGAGTTACAATCTATAATCGAAACAAGTGGGGCTTCAGTTGCTCCATCACAAGGTGCTACTGGAACCCTTGAATTCGCATGGATGAATATACCACCATTCCCAGTAAAAGTTGCTTATACAGTATTAGTGCCAAACGATGCAGATGGAACTGCTGTATTTAGTGGACAGGTTCTCTATAGAACTCCCGATAGTGAAGAGTTAAGGTCACCTGTCTGTGAAACAGTGTTATTAAAAGGTTGGGCTCCAGAACAAGCACATTCTGCAGACTCAAATCGAGATTGGGCCATTTCCTTAACAGAAATGTTACGAGTTATACAGATGTTTAATTCTGGTGGTTATGGATGTGATGAAACCTCTGAAGATGGATTTATGCCAGGTGAAGGAAAACACAGAAATTGTAGACCACATACAGCGGATTATCGTATTCAGGATTGGAAAATTGACCTCTCTGAACTATTACGACAAATTCAACTGTATAATGCACCAGGTAAAGGCTATATTATACAAGAAGGTACAGAAGACGGATTCGCTCCACTTTTAAATTAAAGACCATTACACATTAGATATATCGGGAGATGAAGTTAAACTTTATCTCCCTTTTTTATTTTAGTTAAAAATCCTGAAAAATAGAGATATTTTGAGGTGCTATATCTTTTCTTATGTAAACACTACATAACCCACCAGAAGAGAAAGGATACCCAGAAGCCTCCTTTATCGCTAACTCACCTGATAGAAAAATTCCATCACTTTTGATAAATGTCTTTAATAGTCTCTCTAAAATAAGAGGTGTGAATCCTGAGGAATAACATGTGAAAAATACAAATAAAGGCGAATAATTACATAGTATCATTAAATCTTCAAACAAGGCAGATATATGTTGTTCTAACTTCCAAACCTCATTTTTAGGTCCTCTCCCGAAAGAAGGAGGGTCAAGAATAAAACCATTATACGTTTTGTCTCGTCTAACTTCTCTTGAAACAAATTTTTTTACATCTTCAACCATCCATCGGGCAGAACTATTATCAAGATTATTTAAAACCATATTCATTTTAGCGAGTTCCACCATCCCTTTTGATGAATCAACATGACAAACATTAAATCCTTTTTTCACACATGCAACTGTGGATAAGCCAGTATATGCAAACAAATTTAATACGTTGATATCGCTACTATTTTCTACTTTGAGATTTAACAAAAGATTCCATAAATGATAATGTTCTGGGAAAAAACCGATATGACCAAAACCAGTTAACTTTGCATAGGCATGAAGATTTTTTATAGAAACTGGAAATTGTTGGGGTATTAACCTTCGATATTCCCAGTGCCCTCCACCTTCAGATGAACGAAGATATATTGCGTCAATATCTTTATTCCACAGCTCTGGAAGACTTTTGGGATAACATGCTTCTGGTGCTGGACGTATAACTTTATAAGGTCCTATCTGTTCTAACCTAACTCTATCACCAGAATCAATTAGTTGATAAGAATTATTATCATCCAGGTAATTTTCCAAAGTTTTTGAGTTCATAATACTTAAAAAAAGCAATTAAAAATTTTATATTTATTCCTGTTACTTGAAAATACTTTTGTAATATATTATACTAATATTGGAGACTGGGGTTGGGAAAACAATTTAATAAGGAGAAGAGCGTATGAAGAAGTACATTATTGGTCTTATTGTCGTTGGTGTCATTGTCGCATTAGCATTCCCTATCGTAAATCTTATTGTTGGACCACCTGTCGGAACAACAATAACAGACAAAAAAGTAGATGACCCAACGTTTGCAAAAGTATTACCTATATTAGAAAAAAAGTGTGTGAATTGCCATACAAAAGAATATAAACTTCCATTCTATGCAAACTTCCCTATTGCTAAAGGAATTATAGAAGCAGATATTAAATTGGGCTTATTCTACATGAACATGCTAAAGGAACTTTTCCCTGGAGAAAACAAACCACCTACAGAAGTAGCATTAGCAAAAATTGAACACACAACATTAATGAATGAAATGCCTCCATTACGATACATTGCTCTTCATTGGGATAGTATGCTCTCAAAAGAAGAACAAAACTTAATTTTAACCTGGGTAAAGTCTACGCGAGCCAAACACTATGCCACAGAAGGTATTCCTGAAAACTTAAAACAAGAAGTTGTCCAACCTTTACCTCAAAAGGTAGATGTAGATGAAAAGAAAGTGGCACTTGGAAATAAATTATACCATGACAAAAGATTGTCTAAAGATAACACCCTTGCCTGTGCTGGGTGCCATGATTTAGCAACAGGTGGTGTTGACCGCAAAAAGTTTTCAGAAGGTGTCGGCGGAGCCATTGGACCTATTAATGCTCCCACTGTTTATAATGCACTATTTAACTTCGTTCAATTCTGGGATGGCAGAGCAAAAGATTTACAAGAACAGGCAGATGGTCCCGTAAATAATCCAATTGAAATGGCTTCCAATTGGGAAGAGGTAACATCTAAATTAAATCAAGATGCAGAATTCACACAGGCTTTCCTTGAAGTCTATCCATCAGGATACAATAAAGACAACTTTACAAACGCCATCGCAGAATTTGAAAAGACCCTTATAACTCCCAATTCTCGATTCGACCAATTTTTATTAGGGAAAGCAGATGCCCTGAATGCTGAAGAAAAAGAAGGATATGCTCTATTTAAAAAATATAGATGTGCCACCTGTCATGTAGGCAAAGCTATGGGTGGGCAATCCTATGAAAAGATGGGCTTGAAAACAGATTATTTCAAAGATCGTGGTGGAGAAATAAAAGAAGCCGATTTGGGGAGATATAATGTAACGAAAAACGAAGAAGATAAACATAAATTTAAAGTGCCATTACTTCGCAATATTGCAGTTACACAACCATATCTTCATGATGGTTCTACCGATGACCTACAAAAAGTAGTGAATATCATGCTGAAGTATCAGGTAGGAAAACAGATACCAAAAGCAGAAGAGGAAAAAATTACAAAGTTCTTAAAGACCCTAACAGGGGAATATCAAGGAAAATTAATCCAATAAACAAATACGTTTTCTAATTGATAGAATGAAATAACTTTATAATTAGTATCAAGTAATAAAAAATAAACGTATGTGATTCTTCTTCAATTTGGAAGACATAAATTTAGAATGGGCGAATATATATCCGCCCATTCTATTTTCACATTATATATAAGCATGTAATAATTCAGCTTGGTTAATTAAAAAAAGGCATTTATTAAATAAACATACCTATAACTTCCGCCATACCTGCATTTACAGGAGGAGTTCCAGCACCTGTCGGGTTTAATGGGTCTTCTGCCACATAACGGATAAATTCTACATGCCCATCCATATAAAGCACATTAGAACCTCCTGGAATATGATTAAACCCTTCTGTCTTGGTTGAAACATGGTCAAGCATAATCCATACGGAACTCTGTGCTTGAGCAGAAGCAGCAGGGTTATTAATATCCGTAATTAAGAACCTTTCAATACCTTCTCTAAGTCTATATACCACATTCCCTCCGCCATTCCCATTACCTGCTGTTACAGGTACATCTTTATCAACAAGATTGGGCCATTGGGACGGATTCATAAAAACAGGAACGAGGGTATTCATTGCAAGTTCAACAACTTGACCAGGCCCAGTTACAGACTGATTAATTAATGGAGGAACTGGGGGTAGTGTCATCGGATTGTCTGTCGTTTTAGCACGGTCCAAAACCCAGCCAATATATATGTAGCTTTCATCTATCGCAGCTGCACCGTAATGCTCATTAGTACATAACCAGCCTGCTGTATTTTCTCCTGTTGCATCATTGGTAACATCTTTAATAGTACTTTGTGCATCAGAGGGACAAAAGATTATTGCAGGGTCAGTTAAATATTCAGGATACAAAGTCGTTAAATCAGGACCCATCGCAAGGAATACAGACCTCTGGAAAGTAGTGTATGTCGGGTTGGCGACATCGCAATCTCTGTAAATAGGTTGAGCACCTTCCCTTACGAGAATTCGTGGAAACCGTTCACCTTTCGTTTCATTGCAATACATCTTGAATACTAATCCCCACTGCTTCAAGTTATTCTGACAGCTTGACCTTCTCGCCGCTTCACGTGCCCTCGCTAACGCAGGTAATAAGATAGCCGCAAGAATTCCGATAATAGCAATGACGACTAACAGTTCAATTAGTGTGAAACCTTTCTTACTTTTCTTCATATAAAACCTCCTATCGTTAAATTGTTAATATTTTATTGATGCTATTAAGCATTAAACATACAATAATTCTGCCATAAACTAACTAAAAAGTCAAATTTTTAAGAATTACGTATGTTTTATAATTCTGTTATAGAAATAGAAAAGCCTCTACTATTGAGTCATAAAAGTTTAAAAATATACTTCTATAAAGATAAATTTATTATAATATTTATAAAAACATTAGATATTAATAAAACACAGATATTTTATAGGAGATGGTAAAATGAGAATGAGATGTATTGGGTTAATATTGTCGTATGTAATTTTATTCTCAATAAAATCTACAGCAATTGTTTGGGAATTTCATGGTAATAATGAAGGATGGTATCCTGGGAATGAATATGTGCAAGATTTTCAAGTTAGTGGTGACGTGTTGTCTTTTCGTATTACAGGAGGTGACCCATCAATTTTGAGCCCAAATAATCTGAAAATAGACGGTTCAAATTTCCATTTCCTGCATGCTGAAATCGAATTTAATTCAAGTATTACAGGTAATGCCCAGATATATTTTATTACAGAAGAAGATAGTAATTGGAGTGAGGAAAAAGCAGTTTATTTTCAGGTCGTTCCTGGAAAACATACATATCTTATTAACATTCCCCAAAAAATACTATATCCCAATAAATGGTTGGGACAAACCATTGAGCAGATTCGGTTTGACCCACCTGAATATCAAGAAAACAATGTGAAAATATATTGGTTCGGTATTACATATGGAAGTGTATGGGAATTTTCAACCGATGGATACTATGATGGTTGGGGAGGATTCAACTGTATTGAAAACTCACAAGTTACAAATGGCTATTTGTTCTTGGAATTTAATTGTGGAGACCCCTATATTCATTCTCCATACGGATTGAGGTTGAACGGTTACGATTACCCATGGTTGCAAGCAGATATTGAATACTCCACTGAACAAGACCACTGGTTCCAATTATTTTTTATTCACTCCTCTGATGAAATCTGGGACGAACAAAAATCAGTAGTTTTTCCTGCTCGTTTAGGCAGACATGTTTATCTTATTAATATTCCACAGACGTTATCTGATTTAGGGAAAAGTCCATCATTATGGAATGAAAATATGATTACACAAATACGGTTCGACACAGGTGGAGTATATCCAGGGAACATAAAAATACATTGGATTGGGCTTTGTAGAGATTCTACATATCAGGGAAATGGGCAGGCTCCCGCATCTGAACGGGTAAAAATCTATCCGAGTGGTAGTATCAAAATAGAAGAAGGTGGCTCTATTGACTTACGGGTTCAACTCACAGATGTCGCCGAACCCTATTTTGTTCGTTGGACTCATAATGGCGAAGAAATAATAGGTGCTCAACAAACACGCCTTATAATTAGAGATGTTGATATTGCCAATGGAGGTTCATATCAATGTGTAGTTACTGATAGTGCCAAGGCTTTACTCTATTCAGAACCTGTTTATGTTGATATAGTTCCACAGGGGACTATACCTGCCTCTAATGGCTTATCCATAACAATAATAACCACCTTATTCGTTATCGTAAGTTGTGTTTATCTTCAGAAAAAGAAGAGGGGAGTGTCCTTAAAAAGAGATTAGATAAGATTTGGAAACAAGATATTGGATATAACATGTGGGAAGGATAAATATATAATTTCCTTATCAAGTATTTTGTTTAAAGTGATTTTATTCACATGGCTTATTAACAATAATGTATATGTACATTATTCAAAAGTTTTAAATGAATTAATTTAAGATAGTAATAGATGTAGTCAAAGGACTTGGGAATGGAGGATAGGAAACCTGTATATCTTTATATTAGTGAAGATATAGAAAAACAGTGTTTTAAATGGGCTCATGAGTTATTAAAAAATTGTTGTGTTTGTCCACGAAACTGTGGTGTTAATAGATTAGAGAATAAGACAGGTCATTGTAAGATAGGTCGATATGCACGAGTATCCAGTGCTTTCCCTCATTTTGGAGAAGAGCCCTGTTTAGTCGGCTGGCATGGCTCTGGGACGATATTTTTCAGTGGTTGCAATTTAAATTGTGTGTTTTGCCAGAATTATGAAATTAGTCAGTATCCTTCGGGTTCAGAATGTTCACCAGAAATCATTGCAGAGATGATGTTAAATCTACAATCATTAGGTTGTCATAACATTAACTTAGTATCACCATCTCATGTAGTCCCTCAAATTATTGAAGCATTAATCATTGCCAAACACGGTGGATTGCAAATTCCTATTGTTTATAACACAAATTCCTACGATAGTGTTGATTCATTAAAAATACTTGAAAACTGGATTGATATTTACATGCCCGATATAAAATATTGGAACGAAGAAACCGCATGGAACTATTCTAATGCAAAGAATTATCCCGATATAGCAAAAGAATCTATAAAAGAAATGCATCGTCAGGTAGGGGATTTAATAATAAATTCCGATGGAATTGCCCAGCGGGGATTATTAGTAAGACATCTCGTAATGCCCAGTTTAATTCATGAAACAAAAGAAATTTTGAAATGGTTATCAATAAATATTTCGAAAAACACCTATATCAATATTATGGAGCAGTATCGACCCACATACAAAGTTCCTGATAATCCACGTTATTCGTCAATCTCACGAAGACCAACATGGGAAGAAATTGAAGAAGCTATCTGCTTTGCAAAACAATGCGGATTATCACGACTTGACAAATAAAAACCCCTTAAACATATTTTATGTTTAAGGGGTTATGTTTTAATTCTGATTATTTATCTTGCATATTGTTTTCTGATGAGTATCACAGTACACAAAGTTATAACGCTTACAAACAATATAAGTGTTAATGTGGAACTAATAGGAACTTCATCAGAAATGATAACATGAAATTCATAAGTGGCGTTGGTTTTCTGTCCATTATCATATTCACAAATATATGTTCCTGTATCCTCAATTTGTGCATTGGGAATCCAGAGAGAACGACAATGAGTGTTTAAGCCTCGTGATTCTAAATCTCCATTTACTTTACTCCATTGGAAAGTTGAGTTATTCGCCACAGGGTCTGGAACACGCAGACATATATCAGCCCCGACTTCAAAAATACCGCCTAATGTGGATGATGAATGACAATCTTCACAATCTGAACCAGGATAAACGTCAGGATTAAGTGCAGAATTAAGATATGCTTGCTTTTTATCTTCATAGTTCATGTTAGAACGGACAAAATATTCATATTCTTGCTTATTCGTCCATCCATCACCATCCGCATCCCCATCAGGTCCAAAATATTGAGGTAAGGTCTGATAATTAAATGGATAAATTATGTTTACGTGTATATTGAAACTGGGGTCTATAGCTTGTGCCGCTATAGAAATTACAGTGGGTATCATTGTAGATTCTTGATTCCCTAAGGTCATATAACCCGCTAACATTTGAGGTAAGCCATAAAAAATAGTATTTACAATACTTCCTTCGCCACCACAGTCAGTAACCATTCTCTGCATATTATGATCGAAAGTGTTGACAGCAATTTGATGACTTACCCCTCCATTGGCTGTAAAATCAATAGATGGATTGTTATAACATTCTGTAATAAGATGAAATTCCAATGAGTCTAACATTCCATTTCCAGAAATAACAATAGGATCTATAGATATTTGTCCGCCGTTCAAATCGCATTCCTCTGGACTAAACGAAAGCCCTTCTGCTCCCTGGTCTCCTAATAAAACATAATAAGCGCTTAAATTTTCATGTAAATATTGCATACCTGCTACAATTTCATGGTCAGGTTGCCTTATAAAATCATGATACTCCCAAACACCGTTATAGCAAAAATCCCCATTCCCTTCTGCATTTCCCGTGCCGGGTCCTCCCAATGGTTTTGAGGTGCTGTCTACGATAGAATCATCATCAATCACGCAAAGTGTAACATTTCCAACACCACCAGTAATATCTACAACTACATTGTAAATCTGATTCGCCTGAACATTAGTAACAGATAAGATAGGAAGGGGAGAGGATAGACTGTCCTTTGCATTAAAATCGGTTATATCAACATTGGAAACAGGCTCACTAAAGGTTACTGAAAAAGTCATTGTATCTCCATTAGAAGAAACACTATTAATCAAATAGACTTTTGGATAATCCAACCATTGAGTAATAAATTCAGACATGCATCTTTGTGCTAATATTTTATAACCTGCTTGAGATAAATGAATGTCACCATCAAAAAGTCCATCCGGATGAACTAATGAGCAAGGGTCACCTCCAGGAAAGGGAGAGTAAGAAGGATAATTACCAGGATAAGGAACTGAATAGGGAGGTAAATTTGTGGGTGTTGATGTCCCAAAATGATATTGCATTAATCCAAGGTTGTGAACATAATAAACTCGTGGTTTGCTATCCGCAAGAGCCTTTTTGGCTTGTTCAAATCTTACAAAAGCATTTTGCTGATCGCATATTGAACAACCACCACGGTCTCTTCCTGCAAAAGTATATCCACATAAGGCTACTCGAATATCAGGTCTAACAGCTAAAATTTCATCTATAATACCACTCATATAATTTACAATAGTGTTTATGATATATGCTTCCTGTGCAGGATTGGAAAGCATATCACAATTCCAACGAGAGGTTTGAGGTGTACCTCGTAGAAAATCATTTCCCCCTAACGTCATAACAACAATGTCAATAGTCGGATATTTTTCTAATTCTTCCTTTACATTTTGAATATAATTATATTCCTCTGGATAAAACTCAAAAGCTCGAGCCCCCATAATAGCAGTGCGACTACCTATCTCTCTTAGATGCTCCATTCCAGGTGTTTCAAGAAAAATTTCTTTAAAGGTTCTAAATGCCCACATAAAACCAGTCCAGCTATCACCAACTAATAGAACTCGTGGGACCTCTTCTTGAGCAAATGCAAATAAACTACTAAACAAAATCAATGCAGATAAAAAGAATGCACAACATGAACGTAAAAAATGTAGTTTCATTTCTGTCTCCTTTCTGTTTATATTCTTAAAAATAAAAAATAACAATTAAACCTTATTTAAAATTATATCATAATAAAAAGAAAAATTCAATAAAACTTAGTAGATACATTTTTTCAATTAAAAAATAAAAATTTAAATAAAAAATTATTTTTTACTTGACATGAGACTAATTATATGTTATAATTTGTTCATAGTTTCACAATTATACTTAAAGGTAAGTATATAAAGTTTGTTCAAATTTTCACAAATAATTTAACTTAAACTTAAATAAATTATTATGGTATCTGAAAAAACAGTTGAAAGATTAAGTTTATATCGCCGTGTCCTACAGCAATTAAGGGTAGAGGGTAAAGAAACAATAATGTCTCATGAACTTGCTATGTTACTCCATATTAAACCATCACAAGTTAGAAGAGACATTATGCAATTAGGATATTCTGGAGTTCCAAATAGTGGTTATAAAATTAGACCTTTATTAGAAAGTATTGCTAATTTCTTAGATTCACCATTACCACAAAGTGCAGTGTTAGTTGGAGTAGGACATTTAGGACTTGCCTTATTAGCGAACTTTGCTGGTCGTTGGAGGCAGTTGGCTATACGTGCCTCATTTGATAAAGACCCAGAAAAAGTAGGGCAAACGTTTCATGGTTGTAAATGCTATCCAATGTCTGAACTAACACGAGTAGTTAACGAGACAAAAAGTATGGTGGGGATTATTGCCATACCAGGTGAAGGAGCTCAAAATGTATGTGACTTACTAATCCATGCTGGGATTCGGGGTATTTTGAATTTTTCACCCTTGCGAGTAAAAGTCCCCGATTACGTTTTTGTTGAACATGTTGACCTTTCAGCTACATTTGAAAAAGTTGCATTTTTTGCACGACGAATGAAACATTACGAAAAAGAAGAATATTGGAAGACAGAAAATGATAATATGGAAGAAGAAAAGGAAACCTTACTAACAAACCAATAAATAAAAACTTTTTTATAGGAGAAAATATATGAACAAAGAAACAAAACATGCTTGCGTTGAAGAGGCAAGCGAAGAAGAATTACTAACTCGTCTCGACGGAATTATTGCAGAATATCGAGACAAGCCAGGTGCACTTATTCCTGTTCTGCAAATTGCACAGGCTATGTTCGGATATTTACCCGAAAGTGCACTAAAAAAAATCAGTTTAGGATTAAACAAATCCTATAGTGAAGTGGCCGGTGTTGTTACTTTTTATTCATTCTTTTCAACGCAACCTCGCGGAAAACACACAATACGTGTTTGTTTAGGGACTGCCTGTTATGTTCGTGGCGGAAAACAAGTGTTGTCTGCTTTGAAAGACAAACTAAAGATTGATGTTGGCGAAACTACAAAAGATAGAATGTTCTCATTAGATGTGGCTCGTTGTTTTGGGGCTTGTGGTCTCGCTCCAGCCATTATGATTGATAATGAAGTACATCAAAGAGTTAAGCCCGCTAAAATTCAAGCAATCCTTGATATGTATATTGATAAAAATATAGAAGAAAAGTCAACAAAATAAAGGAGATTTTATTATGGCAGATATAATTCGTTCACCAGAAGACCTAAATGCTTTAAAAGAAAAAGCACTCAAAGAAATTAATATCCGCTCACAACAAAAAGAGTTAGTAGTAACGGTCCACATGGGAACATGTGGCATCGCAGCTGGTGCCAGAGATGTCTTAAAAAATTTAGTGGCTGAACTCTCGTCTCAGGGTATTGACTATGTAACTGTTCGTCAGTCTGGATGCGCTGGTTTATGTGACCGTGAACCTATGATTACAGTTCTTCAAAAATCTTCAGGAACTGAATATCGATATGGCAAGTTGAACGCAGAAAAAGTGAGAACTATTGTTCAGCAACATATCATATCTGGGAAACCAGTAATGGAATACCTTATTTCGTAATTAAACAATCATTCTTTGGGTTTACAAATGGATAAATGGATAATTAAAAACAAAGATGATGTAAAAATTGTAATAGGAATAGTGTTGATTCTTATTTCCTATCCACAATTTTGTTTTTCATCAGATGTAGAATTCGAGGTTGTTCATCCAGAAGACACAGGTGAAGCACTTATTAATCCAGGGATGGGGTGGGTTCTACATTTCTATGACAATGTCCCTGAAAATTATGGTTCTAAATTAGAGCCATCAGATACGGTAGACGATTTCCCAGGATTGACTGTGATCTATCTCCGTATCGCATGGTCCTTTTTAGAGCCAGAAGAAGGCAAATTTAATTGGTCTGTTTTGGATACCCCTGCCCAGAGATGGATTGCTAAGGAAAAGCAAATTGCACTCCGCATCACATGTAGTGAAACACCTATTCAATGGGCAACCCCAAAATGGGTTTACGATGTCGGTGCTAAGGGCTATTTCTTTACACCACTACAAGGAACAAAAGAAGACGGAACACATTGGGAACCTGATTATAGTGACCCTATATTCTTAGAAAAATTAGACCATTTCTTACAAGAGTTAGCAAAACGGTACGATGGCAACCCTGAAGTTGCCTTCATAGATATTGGCTCATTAGGTGTCTGGGGAGAAGGGCATACGTGGCATAGTTCACAACAAAAAATCAGCGTCGAGACGGTAAAAAAACATATAGACTTGCACGTCAAACATTTTAAAAACACCTTAATCGCTTTGAACGATGATAGTATTACCAATGGACAAAAGATAACAGAATTGTCACCAGAGCAAAAAGAGATAATCGCTTATGCGAAAGAAAAAGGCTTAACCCTTCGCGATGATAGTATATTAGTTCAAGGTGGAGAGTATGCGTATATGAGTGCAGGTATTGCACAGGAGTTTTGGAAAGATAAAGCGGTGATTTTAGAAAGTGAACATTATGGCAATTCTAAAACAAATGGACATTGGGGAGACGGAACAAAATATCTACAAGCAGTAGAGGAGTATCATGCAAGTTATGCATCGATTCATTGGTGGCCCAGAGAATTCTTACAAGAGCGAAAAGATTTGATTGATAAAATGAATCTTCGGTTAGGTTATCGAATACTTCCTACCGAGATTAAATGGCAGAAACAAGTGAAAATCTCTAACAATCGATGGGATGTCGAGTATCAATTTGCTAATAAAGGAGTTGCACCTTGTTATAAAGGCGGTTTTCCAATATTTACATGGAAAGATGATAAAGGTGGAATTGTCGCCACATTTGTTGACGATACTTTTAATGTAAACACATTGCCAGTTAGTTTGCCTAATGAAGTTCAGACTATAAAACGGAAAGCCACATTTTTACTTCCCTACTTATTAAAAGAGGGAAATTATTCAGTTTACGTTTCCATCGGAACACGTACAGGAACACCAGTAATACAATTACCTATCTCAAATAAAGATAATGAGAAACGGTATTTAGTAGGACAGGTTGAAGTTATCCCATAAAGGTTTATGTTTATGAAAGATAAAAATATAAGAAAACATAATTTTATAGAAAGGAGATAAAATATGAATTTAGTTCGAAGTCATGTGTTAATCTGTGCGGGCGCAGGATGTGTCGCCTCAGGCTCTATGGAGGTAAGCAGTGCTTTCTCAGAAGCACTTGCAAAACATGGTTTATCAGAAGAAATACAAGTAGTACATACAGGATGTCTAGGTCCATGTGCCATTGGTCCTGTGGTTGTTATTTATCCTGACGCCATTTTCTATCAAGGTGTCAAAACAACAGATGTTGAAGACATCGTCGTTGAACATCTGTTAAAGGGTCGACCAGTCAGTAGATTAAATTTTAAATCTACGACAACCTCTCAGATTATACCTGCATTGCAGGAAATCGGTTTCTTTAAACAACAGACAAAAATTGTGTTAAGAAATTGCGGTATTATCGACCCTACAAAAATTGAAGAATATATAGCCAGGGATGGTTATCAAGCCTTAGCAAAGGTATTAACCCAAATGACACCCGAACAAGTTGTAGAAGAAGTCAAAAAATCAGGGCTACGTGGTCGAGGCGGTGCAGGGTTCCCGACAGGAATTAAATGGGAAGTTACAAGAAAAGCACCAGGAGATAAGAAATATGTCCTTTGCAACGCAGATGAAGGAGACCCAGGTGCATTTATGGACAGAAGCGTTCTGGAAGGCGACCCACATAGTGTTATTGAAGCAATGATTATTGCAGGATACGCCATTGGTTCTGACCAGGGATATATTTATGTCCGTGCAGAATATCCTCTGGCAGTTGAAAGATTAAATATAGCGATAGCACAAGCCAGAGAATATGGTTTATTAGGCAAAAACATTATGGGAACGAATTTCAGTTTTGACCTTGAAATACGTATGGGTTCTGGAGCTTTCGTATGTGGTGAAGAAACTGCATTGATGCGTTCTATCGAAGGAAAACGTGGCGAACCCAGACCGCGTCCACCGTTCCCCGCATATAAGGGTTTATGGGAAAAACCCAGTTTGTTAAATAATGTCGAGACCTATGCAAATATCCCTGTGATTATATTAAAAGGTGCTGATTGGTTTGCCTCAATAGGAACAGCGAAAAGCAAAGGGACTAAAGTATTTGCACTGGCAGGAGCAGTAAACAATACAGGATTAGTCGAAATTCCAATCGGTACACCATTAGGCGAAATTATTTATGACATCGGTGGTGGAATTCCACGAGGCAAACAATTTAAAGCGGCACAAATCGGAGGTCCTTCTGGTGGGTGTATCCCAAAACAGCACTTGAATGTACCAGTAGATTACGAGTCATTACAAGAATTAGGAGCGATTATGGGTTCTGGCGGATTAATCGTTATGGATGAAGATACGTGTATGGTAGATATGGCTCGTTTCTTCCTTGATTTCGTTCAAGATGAATCTTGTGGTAAATGTGTCCCATGCCGAGTTGGAACGAAAAGAATGTTAGAAATTGTAACGAGGATTTGTGAAGGTAGGGGAGAGGAAGGTGACATTGAAAAGTTAATCGAATTGGGACAAAAGATTAAAGATGCTTCCTTATGCGGTTTAGGACAAACAGCTCCAAACCCAGTTCTTTCCGCTATTCGCCATTTCCGTGAAGAGTTTGAAATACATATAAGGGAACACAGATGCCCAGCAGGTGTGTGTCCTTCCCTTGTTCGGGCACCCTGTATGAGTGCTTGCCCAGCAAATGTATACATTCCAGGTTTTGTTTCTCTTATCGCAGAAAAACGGTATGCGGAAGCGTTGCGGGTTCACAGAGACCAAAATCCATTTGCTTCTGTTTGTGCTCGGGTTTGCTTCCATACCTGTGAAGATAAGTGCCGTAGAGCCACATTAGATGATGCAGTATCTATACGTGGATTGAAACGGTTCATGGTCGAACAAGAAGTAACAATTCAACTTCCTGAAATCCGTGAAAATGAACAAAACCTCAAAAGAAAGATTGCAATAATAGGTGCAGGTCCAGCAGGGCTAAGCTGTGCATATTTCTTAGCACGGTTGGGCTATCAACCACGTGTATTTGAATCTGCACCCAGACCAGGTGGTATGTTGGTTCAAACAATTCCTGCTTATCGATTACCCCGGGAAGAACTTGCTCGTGAAATTCGTATGATAGAGAGAATGGGAGTTGTCATAGAAACGGAAAAAGCATTAGGTAAAGACTTTACATTACAAAGTCTAAGAGATGAAGGCTATGAGGCTATCTTTTTAGGTATTGGGGCTCCTATGGGACAAAAGTTAAGAATTCCAGGAGAAGATGCAGAAGGTGTAGTAGAAGCCATTGATTTCCTTCGTGAATACAATTTGCGAGGTTCTGTCCCTGTCGGTAAGAAGGTTGTAGTTATTGGCGGTGGAAATGCCGCAATTGACGCAGCTCGAACTGCAATACGATTGGGTGCCAAGAAAGTTACTATTCTATACCGTCGAACAAGAGAAGAAATGCCAGCATATAAAGAAGAAATAGAAGAAGCGGTTAACGAAGGTGTGATTCTAAAAATGTTAGTTTCACCACTCGAAATTATTACAAAGGGCAAAAAAGTTGTTGGTGTAAAATGTCAACACATGTGGTTAGGTGAATACGACCGTTCAGGACGTCGTAGACCCGAAGCAAAATCAGGTGAAGAACCCTTCATTGAAGAGGCTGACCAGGTTATTGCAGCTATTGGTCAAACAGTCAACTTAAAACAATATGTAGATGGTTTAGATGTCAAATTAAATCCCTCAGGGTTTTTATGGGTCGACCCTGTATATAATCAAACCTCAGTAGAATGGTTATTTGCTGGTGGTGACATTAGCACAGGACCTGCTTCGGTTGTAGAGGCAGTTGGTGCTGGTGAACGAGCAGCAGTAGGTATTGATAAATACCTAACTGGCGAAGAACATGCATTCTGGAGAGAACCATATATCGTGGATACAGAATTTGACCCCGAATCCGACCCAGTCGATTTCCCAAGAGCAAAAATGAGGCTATTACCTGTTGAAAAACGTGTCCACAACTTCAACGAGGTTGAAATGCCATTTACTGAAACCATAGCAATGCGAGAAGCAAGACGTTGCTTACGTTGCGATTACCGTGAAACAAAAGTAACTGTAAATACACAAAAATAAAAAGATAGGAGATTTAATTATGCCAAAAGTAACCATAGATGGAATTCAGATTGAAGTTCCCGAGGGAACGACTATATTACAAGCAGCAAAAAAAGTAGGAATTCAGATTCCAACATTATGCTACTTGGAAGAAATTCAAGCAATTGGTGCTTGTCGTGTTTGCGTTGTTGAAGTTGAAGGAGCACGTACCCTTGTCGCTTCATGTGTCGCTCCTGTTGCAGATGGTATGAAAATACATACGAATTCAAAAAGAGCACGCGAAGCCCGAAAAACAGTAGTGGAATTGTTATTATCAGACCATGATGGCGATTGCCAGATTTGTGTCCGCAATGAAGATTGTGAATTACAAGCATTAGCACGAACCCTTGGGATAAAGGAAATTCGCTATCAAGGTGAAAAAAGCAAACAGATTATTGACGATACGACACCTGCTATTGTTCGGGATACATCAAAATGTGTGCTATGCAGAAGGTGTGTTACGGTTTGTAATGAAGTTCAGGGTGTCGGTGGATTATTCCCCCAAAATCGTGGCTTTGAAACAGTAATAGGTCCCGCATTTTGTAGTGATTTAGATGATGTTGTATGTGTCCAATGCGGTCAATGTGGCGCTGTGTGTCCTGTAGGTGCTATTGTGGAAAGAGACCAAATTGCCGATGTCTTCTCCGCATTAGACGACCCTACAAAAACAGTTGTTGTCCAAACAGCCCCTGCAATTCGTGCCGCATTAGGTGAATGTTTTGGTTTACCACCAGGGACTTTAGTTACAGGAAAAATGGTTACAGCACTTCGTAGATTAGGCTTCCATGCCGTTTTTGATACAAACTTCGCCGCTGACCTTTGTATTCTGGAAGAAGGTACAGAATTACTTACCCGTTTGAAGAAAAAATTAGTAAACGGTGAAGACATTGCCTTACCTATGTTTACCAGTTGTTCACCAGGCTGGATTAAATTTTTAGAACATTTCTACCCAGATATGATTCCCAATGTCTCTACATGCAAATCGCCTCAACAGATGTTCGGTGCTATCGCAAAGACTTATTATGCAAAGAAAATCGGTAAGAAACCCGAAGATATTGTAGTTGTTTCTATTATGCCCTGCACCGCAAAGAAATACGAACATCAGCGTCCAGAAATGAATAGTTCTGGCGTCCGCGACGTGGATTATGTGCTAACAACACGTGAGTTAGGCAGAATGATAAAAGAAGCAGGTATTGATTTTGTCAATTTGCCAGATGATAAGCAAGATTCACCATTAGGAATATCCACAGGTGCTGCGGATATCTTCGCAAATACGGGTGGTGTTATGGAAGCAGCAATTCGAACTGTTTATGAAAAAGTAACAGGTCGTGAACTGCCTTTTGATGGACTTCATGTCACACCTATTGAAGGACTTGAAGGAATTAAAGAAGCCTCTTTGAAACTTGAAAAATGCGTTCCTGATTGGTCCTTCTTGGAAGGAGCTACTGTAAATGTCGCAGTCGCACATGGGTTAGGTAATGCAAGAGCATTGATAGAACGAGTTCGCTCCGGAGAAAAGGCATATCACTTCATAGAAATTATGACCTGCCCCGGTGGATGTATTGGCGGTGGGGGACAACCCCGACTCACAGATAATTCTGTCCGTCTCGCTCGCATTCAGGCAATATATAAAGAGGATGAAGGAAAACAACTTCGTAAGTCCCACGAGAACCCAGATATAAAGAAGTTATATGAAGAATTTTTAGGACATCCTAATAGCGAAACTTCTCATCATCTATTACATACACACTATAACCCGAGAACAAAGGTATAGAACAATCATTATAAAAGGGGAGTGTTAATAAACACTCCCCTTTTAATATAAAAAAGTTGTATAATAAAAATACATAGGACTTTGTAGGGTGTGAGTAAATATGTATAGGAAACAAAAATGAATCAGAAACTTATAATGGTAGTTGATGATGATATTGATGTGCAGGATTTCTGTAAAATCGTATTAGAGAGAGAAAATTATAAGGTAATAACATTTTCCAATTCAGAGAGTGCCCTTGAATTTCTATCAAACAACACCCCCTCCGTAATTATTACTGATTTAATGATGGGTGGAATTGATGAAGGTATCCAGTTTGTTAATAAAGTTAGAGAATTTAATGATGATAAAGCACATATTCCCATTATTATGATAACAGGTATAAATTCAAAATTGGGATATGACATTAGCCCCCGTTCTGATGAAGAAAAGAAGCAGATGAAAATTGATGAATTTATATCAAAACCTTTAAATCCTAAACAATTAATTAGCGTACTAAAAAAAATTAGCAAATAAATATCCTTATTGGATATTTTCTAATAAAATATAAGGAGAAAAAATTATGAGTTCTAATGCAGAAACAGTTTTTATTAATGAAGAGGCAATATTTGATACTCTTAAAAATAGCGTCAGGAAAGATGCCATCTATATTAGAGAAATTCTTGCAAAAGCCCTCGAATTAAAAGGACTGAATGAAACAGAAGTGGCTACCCTTGCAACGATTAGTGACCCTGACCTGTTAAAAGAACTTTTCGATACAGCCCGAAAGGTAAAAGAAGAAATTTATGGTAAAAGGCTGGTTCTTTTTGCTCCACTTTATGTCTCAAATCTTTGTAAAAATGAATGCTTATATTGTGCGTTCCGAAGAAGTAATACATTAGTCCGCAGAAAGGCATTAACACAAGATGAAGTGAGGAAAGAAGTGGAAACATTAGTTGACCAGGGTCATAAACGAATTTTATTAGTTGCTGGTGAGTCCTATCCTTCCGAAGGATTTGATTATGTCATTCATTGTATAGAAACAATTTATAGTGTTAAAAGAGATAGGGGAGAGATACGACGTGTCAACGTAAATATAGCCCCCTTATCGTTAGAGGAATTTAAAAGACTAAAATCTGCAAAAATTGGAACATATCAATTGTTTCAGGAGACATACCACAGAGAAACATACCAGAAAGTTCATGTAGGTGGACTTAAAAAAGATTTTGACTGGAGAATCACCGCGATGGACCGTGCTATGAAAGCCGGTATCGATGATGTAGGTGTCGGTGTCCTTTTTGGCTTGTTTGATTGGAGATTTGAAATTCTTGCTCTGATGCAACATATTAAACATTTAGAGGACACCTTTGGTGTAGGATGCCATACAATAAGTGTTCCCCGACTTGAACCTGCAGTAGGTTCTGACTTGGCTTCACATCCACCTTATCCAGTATCAGACCTTGATTTCCGAAAAATTGTAGCCATATTAAGACTTGCAGTGCCTTATACAGGAATAATTATGTCAACCCGTGAAACACCTAATATACGGAGAGAAACCTTTGCACTGGGTGTCTCACAAATCTCAGCAGGCAGTAGAACCAACCCCGGTGGTTACACGGGTAGCGAAGAAGAGGACATGAGTCAATTTTCCTTAGGTGACCACCGCAATCTGGATGAGGTTATCCGTGATATAACACAATTAGGTTATATACCTTCGTTTTGCACTGCATGTTATCGTTTAGGTCGGACAGGTGCTGACTTTATGGACCTTGCAAAACCAGGACTTATCAAAAATCATTGTGAAGTAAATGCACTAAGCACCTTCGCAGAATATCTCGAAGATTATGCCTCTCCTGAAACAAAACACATAGGTTGGACAAAGATTAAAGAAATATTAAACACAATGCCTGAAGTCCGAAAAACACGTACAGAAGAAATGTTGGCTCGTGTGAAATCAGGCGAACGAGATGTCTATGTGTAAATGCTATGTCAGACTACCGAATTGAAACCGATTTATTAGGTGAGAAAAAGATCCCTGCGGATGTCTATTGGGGTATCCATACTGCTCGTGCAGTAGAAAATTTTCCTATTTCCCGACACTCAGTTCATTCAGAATTAATCCAATCTTATGGAATTGTAAAACTCGCATGTGCAAAAACAAATTATTCGTTAGGATACTTAACACATCCTCCTAATAAATCATCGGCTATATTTAACGCATGCGAGGAAGTAGCAATTGGTAAATGGAATGACCATATTATTGTGGATGCTCTACAGGGGGGAGCAGGAACCAGCACAAATATGAATATCAATGAAGTAATTGCAAATCGTGCCTTGGAAATTTTGGGCTATTCGAGAGGAAAATATGACATCATTTCCCCATTAGATGATATAAACCTACATCAATCTACAAATGATACTTATCCAACAGCTTTAAAACTTGCTACTATAAGAATGTTACGAAGATTAGAAACCGCAATTATTTTTCTTTTAGAGTCATTTCAAACTCTTGAAAAAGAGTTTTCAGATATCGTAAAAGTAGGACGAACAGAACTTCAGGATGCAACGTTAATCACATTAGGTCGGGAGATGGGTGCCTACGCAGATGCTTTAGCACGAGATCGCTGGCGTATCTATAAATGTGAGGAGAGGTTACGCGTAGTAAACCTTGGGGGCACCGCAATAGGAACAGGGCTGGGTGCACCAAGAGATTACATTTTCCGTGTCGTAGATACTCTGCGAGAGTTATCGAATATTGGCTTTTCAAGAGCAGAAAATTTGGTAGATGCAACTCAAAATCTTGATGTTTTTGGAGAGGTATCAGGAATTATTCGTTCATATGCGATAACCCTCAACAAAATCGCTAATGATTTACGATTGATGTCTTCCGGACCCGAAGCAGGTCTGCGAGAAATTCAACTTCCACAACTACAAGCAGGTTCATCCATTATGCCCGGAAAAGTGAACCCTGTTTTGCCTGAAGCGGTATGCCAGGTTGCAATGTTAACATTTGGATTTGACCAGACTATCACATATGCCTGTTCTTCCGGAAACCTTGAACTAAATCCTTTTCTTCCCTTGATTGCACATTGTTTATTAAATACAATCGAAATGCTAATAAATGTAACACAACTATTCGCAGAAAAATGTGTTAAGGGAATATCACCAAATCGTGATGTTTGTAACAGGTATATAAACACTTCTACAGCAACCCTAACTGCTCTTATACAAAAAATAGGTTATGAAAAAGCATGTATGATTGCCAAAAAAACAGGCAATTCAAAAAAAAGTATTCGAGAAATTGTATTAGAAGAAGGAATCTTAACTCCTGAAGAATTTGATACTCTTTTAGCACCCGAATCCGTTTGTAAATTAGGTTTTACAGACCAGAATAATAAAAAGTAGTTTAGGAATCGATTATGTTTAGAGCCTCACCAAAATCATTTCGACTGCATATTGGTTTTTTTGGTAGAAGAAATGTTGGAAAATCCAGTTTACTTAATGCAATTACACGACAAAATGTCTCAATTGTATCTGAATCCGCAGGAACCACAACAGACCCCGTAGAAAAACCTATGGAACTATTACCATTAGGACCTGTCCTCTTCATTGATACCGCAGGTATTGATGATATCGGTGCTTTAGGGGAACTCCGAATACAGAAAACACGCCAAATTTTTGACCGAACCGATGTAGCAGTTATTGTTACCGAATCCGGTATATGGGGAGAATTTGAAGAAAGCTTGTATAACGAGTTTAAATCAAGAAATATCCCGATTGTTATTGTGTTTAACAAAGTAGACCTGCACGAACCCGATGAAACACTATGTAATAAGTTTAAAAATGAGAAAATTTTATATGTAAAGACTATTGCATCAAAGCAGGATGGTATTAGTGAACTCAAAAATGCCCTCATTTCTTCAGCCCCCGAAGATTTTATAAATAGTCCAACGATTTTAGGAGATTTGGTAGCTCCTGGTGAATTGGCTGTGCTTGTCGTGCCTATAGATAAAGAAGCACCTAAAGGACGACTTATTATGCCTCAGGTTCAATCCATCCGTGATTTGTTAGATAACGATGCTATGTGTGTTGTTGTCAAGGAAAGGGAACTCCGTCGAATTTTAGAACAATTAAAAACCCCACCTAAGATTGTTGTTACCGATTCACAAGCATTCTTAAAAGTCGTCGCAGATACTCCTCCCAATGTATGGGTTACAAGTTTTTCAATATTATTTTCAAGATTCCGTGGAGATTTAATTACACAGGTAGAAGGAACTCTTGCTATCGAATCATTGAAACCCGGAGATAAAATACTTATTGCAGAATCATGCTCGCATCACCCTATTGCCGATGATATAGGAAGGGTTAAAATACCAAGATGGTTAATGCAATATGTCGGTGGAAAATTAGAATTTGATACTGTTCAGGGGAATGATTTCTTTTCAGATTTAACAAAATATAAAATGGTTATACACTGTGGAGCATGCACACTCAATCGCCGTGCTATGTTAAATCGTATTATGCATTGCAAAAAACAAGGGATACCAATAAGTAATTATGGGTTAACCATAGCCTATTCTTTAGGTATCCTCGAAAGGGCATTAGAACCGTTCCCATCCGCATTGGAAATATATAAACAGAAAACAATAAAAAAAGTTGCAAAACATTAAATAAAATAAAACATGGATAAAAAAGATATTATTAACTGGCTTCGTGAAAAAAACGAAGATAAATTAAGCGAACTATGGGAAATGGCAGATTCTATCCGCAGTAAATATGTAGGAGAAGAGGTGCATCTTCGAGGTTTGATAGAAATATCAAACTATTGCAAAAAAAACTGTCTATACTGTGGAATACGAATTTCTAATA
>ERZ795060.648-NODE-648-length-46485-cov-58.289533_pt1 | contig 46485 bp, 48 predicted proteins | sample MGYA00375144_ERZ795060 | MGnify/ENA primary metagenome ERZ795060 (study PRJEB30189, sample SAMN05720157) | activated sludge metagenome | isolation source: anaerobic digester from wastewater treatment plant | place: Japan | collected 2015-05-15 ... | reverse complement strand
GCAAAATTATGTACATAATAATAGTAAGTTTTTTGCTATGAAAAGGAATATATTTATTGAAGGAGATATTAAAACGGGAAAGAGTTATGTTTTGGAAAAAACTTTAAAAACATTAAATGTAAAATATGGAGGTTTTAAAACAGTTCCTATATATAAAGAGGATAAAAAGGTTGGTTTCAAATTGATAGATTTATTAACAAATGAGGAGAATATAGTTGCAACTTACAATATTGATGGAAATCTTATAGTAAACTCAGATGTTTTTGATGAATTAGGTGTTAAAGCTTTAGAAAATGGATTAAAAAAATCAGATTTAATAGTTATGGATGAACTTGGCTTCTTAGAAGATAGCTCTTATAAATTCAAAGAAAAAGTTTTTGAAGTTTTGAATAGTAACAAAAAAGTTCTTGCAGTGATAAAAGAAAAAAAGAATGAATTTTTAAATGAAATTTCAAAATTAGGTAAAGTTTTTAAAATAGAAAATAATAATAAAGAGGTGATAATTAACAAAATTGTTGATGAGGTGAAAAATGGATATTTATGAGGATTTGATTTCAACCGTTAAAGATGATTTTGATACAAATATTGCCAATTTATCTATTAGCATTAGATGGATTGCTGTTATAACAAAAAAATTAGGTATATCAATAACTTATGACAATGAAAAGCATATGACAGGTATTGAAGATGCTGGTTATTTTAAAGGAAAAAAAGCTTTTGAACTTCTTGAATATTTAAAGACATTTGATACTTTAAATGTTGGAATTGGTTTAGCAACTCTAAACTCTTTAATTAAAATTCCTGAAAAATATGAACAATTTAATGTTTTTGATTATCTATTAGAGAAAAGCAAAGATAAAAAAATTGTATTTATCGGACATTTTGAAGATATTGAAAAATTAAAAGGCGTTGCAAAGGAAATTGTTGTTATTGAAAGAAAACCAAAAGAGAGCGATTATCTTGATACATTTCAGGAATATTTAATACCAGAATCTGATATAGTTGCTATAACTGGTTCAACTTTTGCAAATAAATCTATAAAAAGAATTCTTGAACTATCAAAAGATAAATACACAATAGTTTTTGGGCCTTCAACTCCTCTTTCTGAAGTTTTGTTTGATTATGGAGTTGATATGATTGGTGGGATAGTTGTAAAAGATGATAATAAGGTCTTTGATATTATTTCACAAGGTGGCAGTTTAGAGAAATTTAAAAATTATATTAATTTTATAACTTTAAAAAGGATGAATTTATGAATAACTCATCCATTATTTATCAAATCAAAAATATGAAAAAGGTTTTATCTTTTATTTTAGTTTTTTTACTTATTTTCTCATTTCTCCCATTGAAAATTTCAGACTCACAAGATTACAAATTTTTAGCAGAAATTAATTTTAATGTGGGAGAAAGTTCTTTCTATATAAATGGATACAAACTAAATTTTGATTCAAATGAGAATATAGTACCAATTATTAAAAATGGAAGAACATTTATTCCAGTTAGGTCAATAATTGAAAGTATTGGTGGAGAGGTGTTTTGGAAGGAAAAAACAAGAGAGGTTGAAATAAAATTTAATAACAATTTAATTGCTTTAACAATAGATAAAAACAGTGCATTTGTTAATGGGAAATCTAAAAAAATAGATAATGATGATGAGATAAAACCATTTATTTTATATTCAAGAACCTATGTTCCATTAAGATTTATTATTGAAAATTTAGATGGAAATATTGAATATAATTCAAAAGATAAATCGATAGGTATAAAAATAGATAGAGAAACAAAAGAAGTAACTGATTCAACAGGAAGAAAAGTTATCGTTCCAAAAAAAATCTATAGAATTGTTTCTTTATATCCAATGTCTACAATAATGATATTTGCATTAAAATCTCAAGATAGATTTATAGGAACTTATTCATCGTCTATGAAGGTTATAAATTTTGAAAATATTAAGAAAATTTCACCTGATTTTGAGAAACTCCCAGACCTTGGAACTTTTAAAGATTACAATCCAGAAGTTCTTTTATCTTGCAAACCTGACATTATAGTTACCCCTCATTACACTAATATAAAAAAACTTGAAGAGATTAATTTGCCAGTTCTTCTTTTAGATCATGAATTGCCAGAAAATCTTTTAAAATCTATTAATATTCTTGGAGATGCTATTGATAAAAAAGAAGAGGCAGAGAAAATCATCAATTATTATAACAAAAATAAAAAATTAGTTGAAGATAAACTAAAAGGATTAGAAAAAAGAAAAGTATATGTTGCTGGTGAGACTATTACTAAATCCTATGGAAGTGATTTTTATCAAACCTTAATGGTTAATATCGCTGGTGGTGAGAGTGTTACAAAAAATATAAAAGGAGGAAAAATCGAAATTTCATTAGAAGATCTTTTAAAATTTGATCCTGAATATATTTTTATTCCATCATATTTCATAGGAACAAAAGAAGATATCTTAAATAGAAAAGAGTTACAGGATGTAAAAGCAATAAAAGAAAAGAAAGTTTATACTATTCCATCATTTTTTATATCTTATGATTTACCATCTGTTGAATCAATTTTAGGAATATTTTGGCTTTCAGAAAAAATAAATGGTGATATTTTAAAAATTGATTTTAAAAAAGAGGTTAAAGATTTTTATAAAAATATTTTTGGATATAATTTATCTGATAAAGAGATAGAGGAGATACTGAAAGATTAAAATGAAAAAGATTATTATTAAAGATTTAAGTTTTGGCTATTTTGATACTGAGATATTTAGAAATTTTTCTCTTGAAATAGATGAAGGTGAAACTTTAACAATTCTTGGTCCTAATGGTTCTGGAAAAACAACACTACTTAAACTAATTCAAAAGATAATTTTACCAAAAAGTGGAGATATTATAATTTCTGGTAAAAATATAAATGATTTGAGTAATAAAGCTTTAAGTAAATCGACTTCTTTTGTACCACAAATTCATAAGCAGACCTTTCCTTATAAAGTTATAGATTTTGTTTTAATGGGTAGAAACCCTTATATAAGTGACTACTCTACCCCAAAAGAAGAAGATATTGAAATTGCAAATAAAGTATTAGAAGAAATGGGTTTGTATTATTTAAAAGATAGACCTTATACAGATATAAGTGGTGGAGAATTAAGGTTAGTTTTAATTGCAAGAGGAATCGTTCAAAATACTGAGATTTTACTTCTGGATGAACCAACTGCATATCTTGATTTTAAGAATCAATTGATAGTTCTTGAAACAATCAAAGAGTTAAAAAAGAAAAAGAAACTTACAGTTATTATGACACTACACAATCCAAACGAAGCATATAAATATTCAGATAAAATTCTTCTTATTAAAAAGGGTGAAGTTGCATCTTATGGCAAGCCAATAGATGTTATAAATTGCGAAAATTTAAAGAGAGTCTATTCTATAGATGTTGAGATAGTTAGATATAATGGTGAAACAATTATCTACGCAAAAAAGTAAAAAGGCCTTTTATCTAACTATATTTTTTTTAATAATTTTAAATATTTTAATTTTTTTATTCTCACTCTCATTTGGAAGATACAATATTCCTTTTCTTACAACCTTTAAAGTTATTTTAAATAAAATTTTTAATTTGAATATGAATTTAGATAAAAATTTAGAAATCGTTATTTTTAATATAAGATTACCAAGAATAATTGTTGTTATGTTTGTTGGTTCTGTTTTATCTCAATGTGGGGTCTCTTTTCAAGGTATTTTTAATAATCCCTTGGTTTCTCCTTATATATTAGGAATTTCTGGTGGTGCAGGCTTCGGAGCAGCATTAGGTATTTTATATTTTAATAACTTTTTTTATGTCTCAATTTTATCTTTTTTATTTTCTATCATTTCTGTGCTACTAACAATTTTTGTTTCAAGGACAGGAAAAATTGCATCATCGATAAATTTAGTTCTATCTGGTTTTATAATTGGGAATCTTTTTACATCACTTTTATCACTCTTAAAATATTATGCTGATCCATTTTCTAAACTCCCAACTATTGATTTTTGGTTGATGGGTTCTTTTAATTCTATTACAAGAAAAGAAATGCTTTACACTTTACCCATTTTTATAATTGGAACAATTTTATTGATATTACTTAGATGGAAACTGAATATTTTATCATTAGGCGATGATGAGGCAATTGTTCTTGGAGAAAATCCAAAAATACTTAAATTAATAATAATATCTATATGTTCATTGTTAACTGCAATATCAGTTTCGATTAGTGGAATAATTGGGTGGGTTGGACTTGCTGTTCCACATATTGTAAGATTTATTTTTGGACCAGATTATAGGTACTTGTTACCAATTTCAGCACTATTTGGTTCAATATATCTTCTTTTAATTGATAATATTTCAAGAACATTAACGACTTCTGAAATTCCAGTTGGAATACTCACTGCAATAATTGGAACTCCAATTTTTATCTATGTTTTAAGAAGAGCCTCTAAATAAATTACAAATCCTATCAAGTATTATTGAACAAGCAGATCTAACTGTAAGGTGGTTATATTCATTATCTTCAGGAAAACCTAAAATTGGTTCAAGAATATAATCATACTTCATCTTTTCTTTCACAATTCCCCAACCTGTTCCAAATAAAATAATGACTGGTGATTTTAATATAATTGATTTTAAAAAATCATAATTTATACTGTTTTCAGATTTTTTTGCACTTGTCAAAATAACTTTTGGTTCTATTTTTTCTATATTCTTTATATCTTCTACTACCTCATTCAAGTTTTTCTTAATTTTAACTAATTTTAATGCCTCTTTCCTATCTTTATTATAGAAACTCCCCCTATCTTCTGTCCAGAATTTAATAACTCTTTTAATTGTATCTCTTTGATTTTTAAATGGGTGAACAATATAAAAATTCTTAACGCCAAATGTTTTTGATGCTCTACTAATATCAACAACATCATAAGGTACAATAGATGAGGTTATAATTTTTTTATTTTTATCGAAAACTGGATAATGAATTAAAGCTACATATATTTTCATCTTTTAAGAATTTTTTCAATGTTTTCGATTAACTCTTTTTCTATTTCAATAAGCAACTTTTTTTCTTCTTCATCAAAACCTCTTTTCAACAACAAATCTGGCCTTAAAAGAAGAGTTCTTTTTAAACTCTCTTTTTTTCTATATAATCTAACTTTTTCATGATTGCCTGATAGAAGAATATCAGGTACTTCTAACCCTTCATATTCATTAGGTCTTGTATATTGTGGATATTCAACTAAATTTTCTGAAAAAGTTTCTAAATTAACTGCCTCCTCTTTTTTTAAAAATCCAGGAATGAATCTTGAAATTGTATCAATTAATATTAATGCAGGAATTTCTCCTCCTTGAGTAATAAAATCACCAACAGAAATCTCCTCATCAATAAAATTTTTTATCCTTTCATCACATCCTTCGTAATGAGCACAAATTAAAGTTATAGTTTCGTGTTTTGATAATTCTTTAGCTAAATTTTGATCATATTTTATTCCAGATGGTGAAAGTAAAATAATATGATTATTGTTAGACAATTCTTTTGCTTTTTCAACTGCTTTTTTTAATACTGGAAACATAAATACCATACCAGTTCCACCACCATAAGTATAATCGTCAACTTTTTTATGTTTATCTGACGAAATATCTCTTAGATTAATCAATTCATAATTTATGAGACCTTTATCAATGCTTTTTTTTGGTAATCCTGTCTCGAAATATATTTTAAATATCTCTGGAAAAATTGTTATAACAATAAATCTCATTTTTATATATTATGAACAACTATTTTATTTTCTTTTAAATTTATTTCTTTAATAAATTCTTTAATAAATGGAATCATAACTTCCTTATCATTCGAAATTACAATTAAATCATTGGCTTTTGGATTTTCAACATATTTTGAAACTTTACCTAAAAAATTTCCATTTGAATCATAAACATCTAAATCAATCAATTGAAAAATATAATATTCGTCTTCCTTTAATGTTTTCAACTCCTCTTCGGGTATTACAAGAAACTTACCAACATAATTTTCAATCTTTTCCTTTAAATTGTCGTTAAATTTTATGATAACATTATCATTTCTTTCAATTACTTCTTTTACATTTATAATTTCAGGCTCTTCATTCTCTTTTTGAATATAAATTTTTTTAATATTTTTGAACCTACTTTTATTATCACTTATTTTTTTTACATTAAAAGAATCTGAAACCCCCCATATTGATACAATCTCCCCTATTGTTATCCACTTACTCATTCTTTATTTCTATAATTTTACCATCTTTTAAGGTTATCTCTGCTTTTTCTAATTTTTTGAAGAAATCATCTCCTTCTTTAAAATCTACAAAACTATCTACATAACCATGTAAATAAATTTCTCCCTCTTTTAAATTTTTAATATTCTCTCTTTCACGAATCAAACTCTCTTTTACTCTCTCTTCCTCCTCTTTTTGTTCTTTTAATCTACCTCTAATAGCTTGAAGGTAATTAGGTTCAAGAGATGGTGCGGTTAAAAGAAATTTTTTCTCCTCAGAATTAATTTCATTCAATCTTTTCTCTGATAAATCAATTAGTTTATTGAATTTCTCAATTAAATCTTTCTTTAAAGCCTCTGTTACGATAGATTTAATTAAAACTTGTCTTTTAATTAACACTTTTTATTAAGAAAGAATAGATACTATAGTATTTTTACCAGATTTTCTTGAAATTGCTTGAACAATTGTTCTTATAGCCTCAGCTGTTTTACCTTGTTTTCCAATTACCTTACCAATGTCTTCAGGACTAACTCTTACTTCATAAATAAGCGTTGATGTTCCTTCAATTCTTTTAACCTGAACTTTTTCAGGATAATCAACAATAGTCTTTACAAGCTTTTCTAAAACATCTGTTGCATTTGTTGAATCTGCCATAACTACCTCCCTTTAGAATAATGAATCTGAATTCCCCGGGATTAACCCGGGGTTTTAATTGCTCTATCTCTCTTTATTTAGGAGAGAATATTCACCATAGCGTTCTTACCTGTTTTACTTGCAGCTGCTCTTACAAGTGTACGAAGAGCATTTGCGGTTCTACCCTGTTTCCCAATAACCTTTCCAATGTCATCTGAACTAACCTTTACCTCATAAACAACTGCTTGTTCACCCTCAACTGCCTGGACTTTCACATCCTCTGGATGATCAACCAAAGCCTTCACGATCTCTTCAAGCAAATCCTTCATTGTGTTACCTCCTTACTTTTTAACTTATTAATTAAGTTTTTAACTGATTCTGTTGGTTGAGCACCATTTCTCAACCAGTACTCCAAGCGCTCCATATCAACACTTAAATTTTCCTTTTCGGAGCGTGGGTTGTAATAGCCCAAACTTTCAATATATGAACTTTTAGGCTGTTTTCTACTATCAATAACAATTAATCTAAAACTGGGCTCTTTCTTTTTTCCCATTCTTCTTAACTTAATCTTAACCAACCTTTTCACCTCCAAAGGAAACAGGTTATTTTAAATTTTATCCTAATTAATTTTTTTGTCAATAACATATGCTGAGATATCTGAAAAAACATCCAAATTATCATTTCTGGGGAGACAGGAATCTATATCATCGATAGAAATACAGAATTCCCGTTTACACAGGAATGTCAAAATGCTCTATATTACTGATAAAAATAATGTATTCCCATTTAGTTGAGAATAACAAAATGGTAATACTGGATTCTCGTTTTCACGGGAATGACAATTGGGATAGGAATGACATAGAGAAATGGAAGAACAAACTGGATTCTCCTTTTTGTGAGAATGTCAAAATAGAATATTCTTTAGTGTATAAGGGCGTCAGGCACCTTGTACACTAAAATAATTTTTAAAAAGAATAATTTAATATACATAAATTCATAAAAAATAGAAAATTAACTTGTAATTTTTTTTATTTTTGTTATATTATATAAATATGTATTTTAATAATTCGTTTATTATATAACAAGAAAGGAGGTAAGCAAATGAAGAAGTTTAAAGTTTTGTTAGTATCATTACTATTTGTAGTCTTTGTTTTCAGTTTTTCTACTTCCTGTAAACAACCTGAAGAAACAAAGCCAGTGTTTAAATTGGCAACAGTTATGCCGGGTTCAATTCAAGATGCTGATTATAATACAATTGGCTACATTGCAACTCAGGAAATTGGAAATGAATTTGGTATTGATACTGCTTATTCAGAAAAAATAGCAGTACCAGATGTAGAGAGGGTAATAAAGGAGTACATTTCTGACGGATATAATATAATATGGGTTCATGGTAATCAATTCAATGGCGCTGCTTTAGAAGTTGCTAATGAATATCCCGATGTTACCTTTATTATTGAAGTCGATTCAAAACCTACTGATATGAAACCAAATGTGTGGTATTTTCATAGAAACTTCCATACTGGATTTTATGTTTTAGGTTCACTTGCTGCTCTTAAAACTGAAACAGGTAAGATTGGTTATCTTGGCGGATTAGAGATGCCATTCACTCACGGAGAGATTAATGCAATAAAACAAGCAATAAAAGATCTTGGATTAAATGTAAACTTAGAGTATGTTTATGCAGGTGATATGAATGACCCGCTAAAAGCAAGACAAGCCGCTGAAAGTTTGATTTCTCGTGGAGTTGATGTTATTTTAAGTTCAGTTAATTTAGGAAATTATGGAATATATAATGCGCTTGCAGATGCAGATAGACCTGTATATATTACTGTTAAATATACAGATAAATATTCACAAGCACCTCAAAATTATTTAACAGCAGATTTATTTGATTTTAAAGTCCCACTTAGAGAAGTTGTAGGTAGAGTCCTTAAAGGAGAAAAAGGTGGCTTCTTAATGCTCGAATATGGAGAAGGTAAAGCGAGATATGCACAATTTCCTATTAAAAATGTAACAGATGAGATTAATAATAGAGTAAAACAGATAGCAGATGATGTTGCATCGGGTAAGATTCAGGTTATTGAAAAACTTGATGTAATAGATCCATAATATAATTTTATTTAAAGGGAGGGCACTTTCTCTCCCTTTTTATTTTTTAAAAATAACTATGAATAATGAAATTTTCGTTGAATTAAAAAATATAAGAAAAGTATTTGGATCCGTTGTTGCCTTAGATGATGTTAATTTTTCTGTATTAAAAGGTGAAATTCATGGTCTTCTTGGCGAGAATGGTGCAGGTAAGAGTACTTTAATGAATATATTATATGGTTTATATTCACCAGATAAAGGTGAAATATATATTGAAGGAAATAAAGTTAAAATAAATTCTCCATATGATTCTATAAAATTAGGAATTGGAATGGTTCATCAAGTTTCAACCTTAGTACCTCAATTTAATGCTATTGAAAACATAATTTTAGGAACCAGTGAAGATAAATATAGATTAAAAATTGAAGAAGAAAGAGAAAAAATAAAAAATATTTCGAAAGATCTCGGATTGGAGTTTCCATTAGATGTAAAAGTAAAGGATTTATCTGCTGGATTAAAACAAAAAATTGAAATAGTAAGAGCTATCTATAGAGGAGCAAAACTTTTGATCCTTGATGAACCAACAACATCTCTTGTTGAAAGTGAATTTAAAGATTTATTAAGAACATTGAGATCATTGGTTAAAAAAGGTGTAACAATAATTTTTATTACACATAAAATGAGAGAAGTACTTGAAGCGTGTGATAGAGTTACAATTTTAAGAAGAGGAAAAGTTCAGGGTACTTTAGATAAAGAAGATATGACTACTGATAATATAGTAAAGATGATGTTTATTGAAAAGGATATTAAAGTTACTGAAAGTGCACTACCGAAAGTTGAATTACCAGAATCTAAAAAAAGTCCAAAACCAATTCTTGAATTGAAAGATGTTTCTGTCGAATCAAGTGAAAGAAGTGTTGGACTGAAAAATATATCTTTTGAGTTATATGGTGGAGAAATATTAGGAGTAGCCGCGGTTTCTGGAAATGGTGAAAAGGATTTAGCAGAAATCATTATTTATCCAAAAAATTTAAATAGAGGCGAGATATATGTTGATGGAGAAAAAATAAATGGTTTATCAACTCTTCAAGTTTTTTCAAAAGGTGTATTTTATACACCAGAGGATAGAATTAAAGAAGGTATATTGCCTGATGGTAATTTAAAAGAAAATATCCTACTTGGACATCACTCAGAAGATAGATTTTTAAATAATAAAACATTCATCAAATGGGATGAAGTTAGAATTACTACAGTTGATATAATAAAAAAATTCAATGTTTATGCACCAAGTGAAGAGATAATAATAAGAAGATTATCTGGTGGGAATATACAGAAAGTAATAATGGGAAGAGCCTTTGTTAATCCAATAAAACTTCTTGTTACTCATAATCCAACTTCTGGTCTTGATGTTTCAACAGTTGAATTTATTTTTGAAAAACTTGTTGAAACAAGAGGTAGTGGAAGTGCAGTTTTGTGGATTGGAGAAGATCTCGATGAATTGATGATACTAAGTGATAGAATTGCTGTTCTTTATAAAGGGGAATTACAAGGTATATTCAATAGAGATGAATTTGATAAATATAAAATTGGATTACTAATGATAGGTGGACAAAGATGAAAGATAAAAAAATTTTAAGAGTTATTCTTATATATTTTCTTTCAATACTTTTTGCATTTTTGGTTATTTCGATAATTGTTTCTATTTTTGGATATAATGTTATTAAAGTTTTAAAAACTCTTTTAACTACATCTTTTAAAACTACTTTTGGGTTTCAAGAGACAATAAAAAAAACTATACCCTTAATATTTACAACTTATGCTTACACTATACCCTTTATGATAAAATTTTTTAATATTGGTGGATGGGGACAAATGCTTTTTGGAGGAACAATCACTGCTGTTGTTGGTTTGACTTTGCCATATCTTGGAATCAACTTTCCCTCCTATATTATGATACCTTTACTTATTGTAACAGGAATATTAGCAGGTGGTTTTTTTGGTTTAATTGCAGGTTTTTTGGCTGCAAAATTTGATATTAACCCTATAATATCAACTATAATGCTAAATTTTGTTGCAGTACAATTTTTAAATTTTATTGCAACAAACCCTATTTATCGTGATCCTTTTGAAGGACACCCAATAACTCTTCCTCTTCCTAAATCTGGAACCTTAGGATTTATTTATGGCGTTCCAGTTTCAATAATATTTGCAATAATTTCTATAATTTTTGTATATGTTCTTATTAAAAAAACAAAGCTTGGTTATGAAATAACAGCTATTGGGCATAATCTTGATGCAGCACAAAAATTCGGAATAAATTTTCAAAAAACTATATTAACAACTTTTTTCATTGCAGGAGCACTTGCAGGTTTAGGCGGTACCTTTGAAGTTATAAATATTCATAAAAAATTAATTGAGGGCTTCGCTCAAACGAGTGGAGCACAATATGGAATCTTTGGAGTTTTAACGGGTTTGATAGTTGCAGGTGATCCTGTTGGAGTACCAATTGCAGCCTTTTTAATGTCAGTTTTACTTGTAGGAGCTGATGCACTTCAAAGAACAATGCAAATTCCAGTTGAAATGGTTTTTCTTTCTCAAGCCTTGATTGTTTTATTTATTGTAACATTCAGGGAAAGGTTTTTAAGGAGGACATAAAATGTTGAGTTTTATAAATTCATTTATTTCTCAAACCATAACTTATGCTGTTGTTTATACGCTTACAAGTCTTGGTATTGTGATTTCGGGAAGAGCTGGAATTTTTAATGTAGCTGCTGAAGGTATAATGCTCGCCTCAGCATCAATCGGATTTATTGTAAGTTTTCTAACTCAAAATGCAATTTTGGGTTTTATTGCAGGTATGATAATGGGAGGAATATTTGGTTTTATTTTAGCGTATATACATGAAAGTTTTAAGGTTAATCAATTTATTCTTGGGATTTCTCTTGTTATTCTTGGGACAGGTCTTTCTGATTTAATGTATAAATTAATAATTGGGGTTAAACTTACTGCACCAAGAGCCCCAAAAACACCTTTAATTAAAATACCTTTTATTTCTGAAATACCAATTATTCAAGCTTTTTTAAATCAGGATGTAATTGTCTACTTTTTATATTTTGTTATACTATTTGCTTGGTGGTTCTATTATAGGACTAAAATCGGACTTGAAACAAGAGCGATTGGAGAAAACCCTAAGGCTGCGGATGTTGTTGGAGTTAATGTAGTAAAAAGAAGATACCTTTCAACAATCATTGGGTCAATGTTGATTGGCATTTCTGGTGCTTATTTACCAATTGTAATTACTGGAACTTATATGCCTGATATTTCTGCTGGAAGAGGATTTATGGCTGTAGGAATTGCAATTTTTGCAAGTTGGAAACCTCAAAGAGCAATTTTAGGAGGTTTTTTATTTGCTGCAATAGAAGTTATAGCATTTAGATTACAGGTAATTTCTCAAAATATTCCTTATCAATTTTTCTTGATGTTACCATTTATCTCTGTTCTGATAATAATGATGATATTCAAGAAACAAATCGAGTATCCAGCTTCTGTTGGAAAACCTTATAGTAGAGAGTGATTAAATAATAAATTTTATTCTATCTCCCTTTTTTAATTTTGTTATATGAATTAAACTTTTCCCATTTCTTAAAGGATAAATATATTTTCCTCTTCTTTCTAATTTTCCTATGAAATATAAATTCAATTTATCTAAATATTCTCCATTGTAATATGCAGGGATAACAATATTTTTCTTATCCATATTTATTATGATTTTGTCTTCTAAAAATTTAATATCTTCAATCGATTGATATTTTGGTATAACTTTTTTATTTGTAAATTTTACTTTTCCATAAAATTTTGGAATTAAATCAATATTTTTTATTTTTTTTATGTCAATACAATATTGAATTATTCTTGAATAAGTTAGAGGTTTTTTTAAAAAAGTTTCAAAAGTTAACTCATTTATATTATATTTCTTTTTTTCCATAATTTCATTTAAATATTTTGAAAAATTAACAATTGATGGAGGTCTAATAGGTGCTAAACTTTTCATTAAAAAATTCTCAATCTCCTTAACATTGAAACTATCTTCATATTTTCTTTTTAAATAATATTCCCTTCTCATCAACTTCTTTAATATATTTTTTTTAATCTTTATTTCTTCTGTTTTCCCACCCTTTTTTAAATTATTTATATGTTTTTTTATTCCTTTAATTTTTGAATTCAGCTCTTCAATTTCGTTGTATCTTGCAAAATTTATGATTTTTTTTGTTTTATCAACTAAATTTGAAAAGTTGAAATTCATATCATAAGGATTTTTTACAAGCATTGTTGATAATAGATTTTCTGGATTTAATGGATATAGATAATTTTTATCTGTCTCTTCAATTTCTATTTTTTCAACAATATTTCCCTTGATATTATTTATTTTTAAAAATGTTCTATCAATATATTTACTAATTAAATAATATTCATTATCTTCAACATCAAATATCAAATTTCCAAATCCTATTTTTTCTTCTATTAATTTTTTATAGCCCTTTTTTGTTTTTAAAAATTTTAATTCAACATCGAAAATATTTTTTGGAGGTTCACTGTTGAAATATAGATACTCAAAAAGAATTGCTTTAAAAATTGAAGAGACTGCTTTTGAGTGTGTAAAAAGAGAAACATCATTTGCTCCTCTTCTTGTCTCTGAAATTGTTTTATCCATAAAAAATTTACTTAATTTGAAAAAATTTTCCCTATTAAAATTGTAAAAACTTGAATCCAACAAATCTAAAAATTTTTTTCTAATCAAATCAATTTTTGTATAATCAATCTTTTTTTCAATAAGGAAAAAGTTAGATAAATAGGTTTCATAAAATGGTTGCTTTTTAGAGTTTGGTGGATTTGAAGAATCGAGTCTATCTGAAATTTGAAGAAGTTTTATATAAAAGTTCTTCTCATATTTAATACAATCTTCATTATATATGCACCTATCACATCCATGATGAGAGCAAATAAAATGAATTGGAGATATTCCATTGTCTAAATAATTCAACTCTTCGAATATCTTATTAATAGGTGCTTTTAAAAATTTATTCAGATTATCTGGTAATTTTTCTTCAAGAATTAACATCGCGTGTCTATCTTTTATATTTAACTCAGGATCTTTACTCATTATGAAATGTGATGAAATTTTTCCAATATCATGAAGAAAAACGATAATTTCGAAATAATTTACTATTTTAGATATATTTTCCATCATTTTAAAATTTTATTATAAATAAATTATTTTGGTGGAGGCGGCGGGAATTGAACCCGCGTCCATGGAATCTCCTTTTAAACCTTCTACAGGTTTATCCTGTTATTTTTTTCTCTTCCCTTTATCCTTAACAGGCAAAGGATTTCAGGGCGTATCCTCTTTTTTTCATTCTTATCCATGAGGAGTGGATAAGAACTATTTTCCTTTACGCCTCAGTTTGAAGAGCCAAGGAAACCAAACTTCTTCAAACTGGCAGAGCACCTAAGCTACTGCGTAAGAATAATTTGTGTTGGCATTTTAAAATTTTTAAGAGTTTTAGAGTTCTCTCAAACTCACCTGCTGGTTTAAACATCAATTCCATGTCGAGATCCTTTCGCCCCCGTATTTATATTATACCATATTTTATAATAATATTTTATTTAAAAAGGATTTGCCATTGATTGTTTTTAAACCAAAAATTTCGGCAATTGTTGCACCTAAATCTGAGAATTTATTTAGTTTAATAAAATTATTACTTTTTATTTTATTACCAAAACCAAAAATTGGAACTCTTTCTCTTGTATGGTCTGTATGTTTTAAAAATGTGGGATCATTTCCATGATCAGCAGTTATGATTAATAAATCATCATCTTTTAACCACCTTAAGTAGTTTCCAAGAAATCCATCAAATTCTAATAGAGCATTTGCAAAACCCCAAACATCTCTTCTATGTCCATAATTCATATCAAAATCAACGAGATTAGTGAAAATCAAAGAAAATTCATCTCTTTCAATTGTTGCCTTCAAAAGAGTTGCCATATTTTCAGTATTGTTTTCAATATGAATAGATTCAGTTAATCCTCTTCCAGCAAAAATATCATATATTTTTCCTATACCAAGTGTTTTATATCCATTTTTTATCAATATATCAAGAAGAGTATCACCTGGTGGTTCAAGTGAAAAATCTTTTCTATCTGAAGTTCTATAAAATTTTCCAGGTTCACCAGCAAAAGGTCTTGCAATAACTCTTGCAACTGAGTGTTCTCCTTTTAATATTTCTCTTGCTATTTCGCACATCTTATATAACTCCTCGAGAGGTATCACATTGATATGTGTTGCAATCTGAAAAACAGAATCTGCTGAGGTATAGACAATTGGTTTTCCAGTTTTAATGTGTTCTTCTCCTAATTTTTCTATAATTTCTGTTCCAGATGCTGGTTTGTTCCAAAGAATTTCTTTACCAATTCTTCTCTCGAACTCTTTTATAATAAAATCTGGGAAACCATTAGGATATGTTGGAAATGGTTTATTAAGAACAAGTCCCATAAGTTCCCAATGCCCTGTTGTTGTATCTTTTCCTGGACTTACTTCCTCTAAAACACCATAAAAACCATTAGTTTCTTTTTTTGTATTATAAATTAAATTCATTAACCCCATTTTGTTTAGATTTGGTAGTAAAATTCCTGTTTTTTCAATTGTATGAAGTAAAGTATTTGATCCTTCATCACCATATTTTTTTTCATCTTTTGCATTGCCAATCCCTAAACCATCAAGAATTATTAGTATCACTCTTTTTATCATTTTTCCTCCATAAAGGATGTGAATTCATATAAACTTCTCTTAAATGTTCTTTTGTCAAATGTGTATATATTTGAGTTGTTGAGATATCCACATGTCCTAAAAGTTCCTGAACGCTTCTTAAGTCAGCACCTCTCTCAAGAAGATGAGTTGCGAATGAATGTCTCAACATATGTGGATGAATTTTTTTCTTTAATTTTGATTTTTTTGCATAACTGTTCAATATATTATTTATCTCTTGTCTAACAATTTTTCCCCCTTTTTTTGTAACAAACAATAAATCACTATTTATATTATTTTTATCTCTCTCTTCAATGTATTCTATCAAAAAATCTTTAGCAAAAGATCCAAAAGGGACAATTCTCTCTTTACTTCCTTTTCCAAAACATTTTAGATATCCATTTTTCAAGTCAATCTCATTTATTTTTAAATTTATAATTTCTGAGACTCTTAATCCAGAACTGTATAACAGTTCAATTAACGCTCTATCTCTTTTTCCTTTAAATCCTTTCTCAGGGATTATATTTATCAACTTTTCTATCTCTTCAATTGAAATTACATCTGGTAAAACCTTATCTCTTTTTGGTAAAGTTAAATCTATCGTTGGATCATTTTCAATTAGTTCTTCTCTAATAAGGAATTTATAAAAAGATCTTAACGCTGATATTTTTCTTCTTAATGAAGCTGGCTTAAGTTTCTTTTTTGATAAAAAAACAAGGTAATTAAATATATCTTTTTTATTTATTTCAATAGGGTCTTTATCTATTTTGGTTAAAAATTCTTTGAAGTCATCAAGATCATTTTTATATGAAGATATTGTGTTTTTTGAATATTCTTTTTCAAGTTCAATATAACTTAAAAAAATATCAAAAAGATTTAAATTTTTCATTTATATAAATTATAGAGAATGCTGTTTTTAAATCTTTTATTTCTCCAGTTAAAAGCAGTTTATTTGCTTCATCAATATTGAGAAATATCAAATTTTCAATTTCTCCTATTTTTTTATATCTATCTGTTTCATATTCTGCGTTCTTACATAAAAAAATATGAATCAGTTCATTTGAAAATCCAGGAGAAGTTGAATAAATTCCAATTTTTTCCATTTCTCCTGAAAAACCAGTTTCTTCGAGAAGTTCTCTTTTTGCACATTCAAATGGATCTTCGTTTTCCTTTAATTTTCCTGCAGGTATCTCAATTAAATAATCTTCAAAAGGTGACCTGAATTGCTTAACAAGAATTAATTTATTTTCTTTTGTTAAAGGAATTATTCCAACAGCACCTGGATGATAAACAATCTCTCTATAAGTTTCTCTATTATCATTTACTATAACTTTTCTTAAAATAACTTTAAGAAGATTCCCCCTGAAAATAATCTCTTCAGAGATTTTTTTTTCCATTAATTTTCGAAATAAAAATCAATTATCTTTTCTACAACTTTTACTGAAGTAAGAAGGTCTTCAACTTTTATATATTCCTCTTTTGTATGAACATTGTTCATTCCAGTAGATAAGACAATTGTTTTAATTCCCTTTTCATTAAATACATTAGAATCAGAACCCCCCATTGTAGAAATTATATTTGGTTTGATATTTAATGAATCAAAAACTTTTTTTATTATTTTTATTAGCTTATCATCCTCATCAAATTTATATCCATTATATTCCCTATTTAATTTATATTCTATTTTTCCACCACCATCTTCAACCTCTTCTATAAATGTATCAATAATTTCATCACTAATCTTAATCAATTTTTCTTCATCTCTACTTCTTGCTTCAGCCCAAATCTCTACAAAATCTGGTACAACATTAGTGGCAGAACCTCCTTTAATAAAACCTACATTTGAAGTTGATTCATTATCGATTTTTCCTATTTTTAATTTACTTATAGCTTTTGATGATAGATAAATTGCATTAATACCTTTTTCTGGTTCAACACCTGCGTGCGCTGCTTTACCATAGATAAAAAATTTGAAAGTATTATGATATGGTGAAATATTTACAATGTCACCGGGAGGGTTATGTAAATCAAAAACATAACCCTCTTTAGCTTTTATTGATGAGATGTTAACATTTTTTGCTCCATTTAAACCTACCTCTTCTTGAACGGTTAATAAAATATCAATTCTACCTTTTAATTCATTTTTCTTTTTTCTTACTCCTTCAAGTATTGCAATAATACCAGATTTATCATCTGCACCAAGTATTGTTTTTCCATCACTTTTAATTATATTGTTATCCAGTATCACATTTATTTTGTCTGAATCAACGGGGACTGTATCAATATGAGCATTCAAAAGAAGAGATTTTTCACCTTCTCCAATAGAAAGATACATATTTCCAATGGAATCTACTTTCCATTCACCAAAATCACTATATATCTCAACTATTTTTTCTCTTACTTTTTCTTCATTTCCTGAAGGAGAAGGTATCTTACAGAGTTCAATAAAATTTTTAATTGTATCATCCATATTTATTCTTGCCTTTTCTTCTTCTTACTATTTTCTGCTTCTTCAGCCTCCCTTTTTAATTCAATTTCGGCTTCTTCTCTTTTAACTTCCTTTTTTACTTCAATTTCAATATCTTTAACTTCTTCCTCTTTTATATTTGATTCAGTTCTTATTTTTTCTATTTCATCTTCTTTTTGTTTAATCTCATTTTCAATATTTTTTATTTCTTCAAGAATACCATCAACATCTCTAAAGATATCTTCTGGAGATTTTCCCTCTTTATAGAGAGAATAAACTTTTAAACCTAAATCTTTAAACTTACCCCCTTTCTTGTTATCAAGAGTAAAAATTGAACCTTTTAAATTTGCAATTGCTGCAAATTCCTTTGTTTTTTCTGTACTAACCTTTATACCTTTTTTAACTTTATCCCAAAATGTTTCTGCCATATTGCACCTCCTTTTTTTTATTTTATCACATATTTTTTTACATCATTTATATCATTTTCTATATAATATGGTTCACCAACTGCTTTTATTGCTGATTCTATATCTTTTAAACCATTTCCAGTTATTAATACAACAATTTTTTCATCTTCTTTAATTTTTCCCTCATTTAACATTTTTATCAAACCTGATAGTGAAGTAACACCTGCTGGTTCGCCAAAAACTCCTGTTAACTTTCCAAGAAGAGGTATTGATTCAAGAATTTCTCCATCTGAAACTGAAATGAAACTTCCATTATATTTTTTTGCAAATTTTAAAGCCATTGTTCCGTTTCTTGGATAACCAACTGAAATTGAATCAGCAATTGTTTGAGGGTTGTCTATTGGAGTTACTCTCTCCTTTTTTTCTAAGAAGGCCTTAACTATCGGCGATGAACCTTCTGCTTGGACACCTATAACCTGTGGAATTTTATCAATTAATTTCATTGAATAGAGATCATAAAAACCTTTATATACTCCACTGTAGATAACGCCATCTCCTACTGATACAAAAATTTTATCTGGGACAGAAAAATTTAGTTGTTCCCATATTTCAAAAGAGACTGTTTTTTTACCCTCAATTGTATATGGATTGTATGCAGTATTCCTATTGTACCATCCAAATATTTCACTTGATTTGACACAAAGATCAAAAGCTTCATCATATGTACCTTTTATTGCAAATACTTTTGAACCGAAATTTAGTAGCTGTGCTATTTTTGCTTTTGGTGCTTTTTCAGGAACAAAAATATATGTTTTTAAACCCATACTTGCTGTTAATCCTGAAAGAGATGAGGCTGCATTTCCTGTAGATGCTGTTGTAATAGTATCACAACCTTTATCAACTGCTTTTTTAACAACAAGAGATGATGCCCTATCTTTAAAAGATGCAGTTGGATTTCTACCATCATCTTTTATATAAAGATTTTTTAAATTTAAATATTTAGACAATCTTTCGGGTTTATAGATTGGAGTATAACCAACATTCAATGGAGGAAATCCATTCAAATCATCAACAGGTAAAAGCTCAAAATATCTTAAAATAGTGTGTTCTCTTTCTTCTAAAAAATCTTTACTGAACTTTATATTTTCATAATCAAGGTATGTTTCTAATATTCCATCTTGACCACAATATGGACAGGTATAAGTTATCTCATCTTCTTTAAATTCTCTTCCACATAAGACACATTTAAAAAATTTTATCTTTTTCATAACTTAAATTATAAAACAAATGTTATTAATTGAGATGCAAAATTTAATCTTGAATAAAATTGAATCTTATGTTTAAATTTTTCCCAGATATTTTTATATATATTTTACCCTTATCTCCACCATCAAGATAATAAATATTTTTTTCCTTTTCTTTAAATCCAACTTCTAATATATTTGTTACAGATTGATTTAATTTTGATTCAACTTCAATATAAAAATTTTCAGGTATATAAATATCTATTATAGATGGTTCAAATTTGAGATTAAAAAAAGAAGTTCCCTCTGTTTCAGGAAGATACAACTCTACTCTACTTGATTTTGCAATAAAATTTAACTTTCCAATCTTTAAATTTTTTAAATCAAAAAAACCATTTATACAATCTGTATTAATATTTAAATTTGTAATTATATCTTTATTTATTTTTAGACTCCACTCAGAATCAGATAAATCAGTTCTATTAAAAACAGGATTCTCAAATATTTGGTAATTTAAAATATCATTTTTTATTTTAGATGATATGAATATTTTATATTTTGAGTTGTAATCAAAAATTAATTTTTCTTCATCTGTGTCGCTGTCTATTTTCAAATTTCCAGAACTTAAAGAGATATCTAAATTTATTTCATTAACATTCTCTTTTTCTTCTACAAAAAATGTTTCAGAATAATTTATTAAATTTTTTTGGATAAAATTTGGATAAATATAAAAATAAAATAAAGAGATAAGAAATATCAATAAAAATGATGTAAATAATTTTAATTTAAAGAAGATCATAAGAATTAAAAATAGACTGAGAAATATTATCAATTGAACATAATAAATTTTTATAAATTTCATAAAATTTACATTAATAAAAAATAAGAATATTAGAAATAATATAATAAGAAAGATAAAAGATTTTGTTTTCTTCACTTTGTATGAAATTCTAGGATGTCTTTATCTTTTAATATGTAGTCTTTCATTACTCTTTGTCCATCAAATTTACTTGAACCCCATAATCTTGCATATTTTAAATTTTTTCCAATTTCTTTATGAAGTTTTGTCGCTGCATCAATTACATTAGAACCTTTTTTTAAAATCAATGGATCCTTCATATCTGGAGGCTTACCAGGCTCTTTTGTATAAACTCTTATTATATTTAAACCCTCGAAAATTTTATTTAAAAGTTTATCCATATTATAATTTAACAATGAAGAACCATAAACAATAGGTATATTTGTTTTTAAATTTTTTATATAATTTTGAATATCTTTTTCATCAACTAAATCTGATTTATTAATAAAAATAACACCCCTTTTGTTTAATGGTTCAAAGATTGATTCATCAATTAAGCCCTCCTCAAGAATATTTATTCCTTTTTCATTCAATGTTGATATTATATTATTAAATTCACTTATATAATCTATATCAAAAGAGAGTACAATTAGAATCAAATCGCAATTTCTTATTATATCAATAATGATGAAATCGACCTCTTTTGTTAAAGGTGGTAAATCTATCAATTGAAATTTAATATCTTCATAATTTGCCATACCAACAATAGGAGTTTTTGTTGTGTAAGGATATGGAGCAACATCAGAAAAGGCATTTGATAATGAAACAAACAGTGTTGATTTTCCAGTGTTTGTTGGACCAACAATTGTAATTTGTCCAGCCCCTTCTTTTTCAATATAAAAAGAACTTCTTTTACCTCTATTTTTTTTCTGATAATCTAACTCTTCTTTTAATTTTGATATTTTTGCTTTAATATCTGCCTGCAACTTATCTGTACCTTTATGTTTAGGCATAACAGCATACATTTTTTTTAAAATCTCAATTTTTTCTTCAATGTCTTTTTTCTCTCTATACTCTTTTTCTAATTCATAAAATTGTGGCGGTAAATTTGCAGGCATTTTATTTAACCTGGCGGATGGGGCGGGATTCGAACCCGCGAGGCAGACTTAACCACCTACCGCATTTCAAGTGCGGTGCCTTCAACCACTCGGCCACCCATCCAGTTAGAGGGGAACATATCCCCTCAAAATTACTCCAATGTTATTGCACCAGTAGGGCAAGCATCTACACATAAACCACATTCGATACACTCTTCTGGATGAACAACATATGATTTTTTATTCTCACCTTCATCTCTGATTTCAAATACATTTGGATCAGCAGGACATACATTAAAACATTCTTCATCACCATTACACTTATCATGATCGACAATTGGTCCAGGCATTATTCACCTCCTAAAATATACTAAAGATATTTTATCACAATCAATATAAAAAATTATTATTTTTAATTTTCATAATAATTTTCTATATTATAATAAATAAGATTTGATTTTTATTAATTATTTAGGAGGATTTATGGAAGATAGATCAATTAAAAAATACCTCGAAGAGTTATCTTCTCCATCTCCAACTCCAGGAGGAGGAAGTATAGGTAATATCTTATTATCTTTTTCAGCATCACTTGCGGCAATGGTATGTGGATTAACAAAAGGATTAGAAGTTTATATTGATGATTTAAAAGATTTAAAAGATAGATTCTTAAATTTATCTTATGAAGATGAGAAAAGTTTCGATTCTGTGATGGATGCTTATAGATTGCCTAAAAATAGTGATGAGGAAAAAAATATAAGAAAACAAAAAATAGAAGAGGCCCTCAAAGGAGCAGCCTCAGTCCCTTTAGAATCTTTAAAATTATCAAAAGAGATTATACCTTTTTTGAATATTTTAATAGAAAAAGGAAATAAAAATGCAGTTTCTGATGTTGGAGTTTCAATTTTAAATTTAAAAAGTGGGGCTCTTTCATGTTATCTAAATGTTATTATAAATTTAAAATCTATAAAAGACAATAACTTTGTTGATTCTGTTAAAAATGAAGCTGATGAGATAAAGGATTATATAGTGAATTGGTGTGACAATGCTTTTGAAAAAATCATTAATGAAATATTAGGAGAATAGAATTAATAGTGTATTCTATTTCCTCCATAAGATTTTGAAATATAAGCAAATTTATCTGATTTCCCTATCAAATCAAAACAGGTAAAACCATCTTCTGGGTAAGATGCAACTCCAAAGCTTGCTGATAATTTAACTCCACTAACCTCTGTTTTTTCTATCTCCAACCTTATTCTTTCTGCAACTTCCCTTGAAGTTAATTTATCAGTAAGAGGTAATAAAATAATAAATTCATCACCTCCATATCTAAACGCATAATCTGAACTTCTGATATTTTTCTTTATAATTTCACTTACTTTTATTAATATCATATTGCCAACCTCGTGTCCCTTTGTATCATTGATTCTCTTAAAATTATCCAAATCTAAAAAAATCAGTGTCATTGGCAGATCATATCTTTTTGATTTTTCTATTTCTTTAGTTACTGATGTGACAAGATATCCATAGTTCCCAAGTCCAGTTAATGAATCTGTAATTGCTAATTTTTTTGTTTCTTCAAAGAATCTTGCATTCATAATTGCTATACCAATTGTGTTTGAAAGAGTTTCAATTAGAATTCTATCATCTTCTGTAAACCTATTTAATATTGGAGATTCAATGTTTATTACTCCAATTGGTTCTTTTTCAAAAATAATTGGTACAGCCATTTCAGATTTAGAATTTGTATCTTGAATAAATCTATCATCTTTAGTGACATCATTTACAATTATTGTTTTTTTATCACGAAAACTATGAACAACTATTCCTTTTTCAGAATTGATATCTATTTCTAAATCTGGTGTTTTAAAACCTATTGAATAAATTACTTTTAATTTATTATCAAATTTCAATAAAATTCCTATATAATCATAAGAAAGATGTTCAGTTAATATTTCGACAATTTTTTTAGTTACTTCATTCAAATCAAGAGAAGAGACAAGATAAGTTGAAATTTGATTTATAAGAGAAATAAAGTCCATTTTCTTTTTTGTTTCAGATATTGAAGTTAGTTTTTCAATAGAAATATTTATCATATTTCCAATTGTTATTAAAATTTTCTTTTCATCTTCATTTAAACTTCTTTCACTTTCAATACCCATAATTCCAACTATTTCTTCTTTTATTTTTATCGGATATACAAACTCAGATTTTACATTATCATAAACTTTAATATATCTATCATTTTTATTTACATCATCAACATAAAACCAATTTTTTGTTTCAAAAGGAATTGATGCTACTCCTGTGCCAATCTTAATTTTTCTAAAACCAATTTCCTCTTTTCTCTTATTGATAGTCCCTCTTAAAATTAAATTTTCTTTAGTTTCATCTAAAAGATAGAAAAAAACATTTTCAAAATTAAAAAATTTGTTTAAGAAATTCGACACTTCATTAAGAAGATCATCTAAATCATTAGATTTAATTAATACCTCTGATAGGTTATATATCTCATTAAGTTTTCTTTCAAAAGAGTTAGGTTCATTTTTTCTTAATTCATAATTTTCTTTTCTTTTAAAATAAAAACAAAATATAAAAATTAAAATAAAAACTGTAAAGAAAGTTGGTAAAATAAAAATTTTTTGTAAAATTGATAAAAATAGTAATGATAAAGTAGATAAAACAAAATTGATAATTAAAAGTTTGTTATTGTCAATAAATCTAATAATTGAAATAGGGTATAATAAAATTAATATGTTGTTTAAACCTCCTGATAAATTCAATAAAAAAGTTATTGATATTGTATCCAATAGACTTTCTAATAAATCACAAAAAAATGATTTTGAGAGTTGTTGAATAAATATATAAAAAATTAGAGAATAAACAGAACAAAAACTCAAAATAGTAATTATTCTTTTCAGATTTTGACTTTCAATAGAATAAATATTAAAAAAATATAAAAATAGAATAATGATGATTAAAAATTTATAAAGTAAAAATCTTTTTTTAGTTTCAATAGTTGAATTTCCCATTATTAAACCATTTTAGATTCTTCTACTATTTTAATAATAACATATTTTATATATTCATACATCATCCCTCCTTGTAAATAGCCAATGTAAGGTTCCTTAATTGGTGCATCAAAAGACAACTCAATTGATGAACCTTGAGTAAATGTTCCCCCTGCCATTATTACTTCATAATTATAAAAATCTTCTTTTAATGGTTCAAGAACCGCATTTGAATCAACAGGAGAATATTTTTGTATTGATTGCGCAAATTTTATTAAATCATTCTTATTTTTAAATTCAATTCCTAATATTATATCTCCCCTTTTTTCAAACCATTCTGGAAAAACACAAAAATTATAATGTGATAAAAGTTTTGAAGTAAAAATTATACCTTTTAAAGTTTCTTTTACAAAATGTGGTGCTAAAAAAAGACCCATAAATGCTAATCTTTTAAAACTGATTTGAGCTCCACCATATTTACCTATTCCAGGTGATGATAAAAGTGAAGAACATTTTTCAATTAAATTTTTTTTACCTGCTATATATCCTCCAAATGGAACAATCCCTCCTCCAGGATTTTTAGTTAATGAACCTGCGATAATGTCTGCTCCACCAGATGTTGGCTCATTTTCTTCTACAAATTCACCATAACAATTATCAACAAAAACAATAGTATCTTCTTTTATATTTTTTATTTCATCAATATATTCTTTTATCTCACTATTTAATAAAGTTTTTTTTCTTTTGCCATAACCAATAGATTTTTGAATAAAAACCATTTTTGTCTTATCATTAATGATTTTTCTAAAATCAATGTCATTTTCTATAATATTAAATTCTTTATAACTTATTTCTAAATCTTTTAAAGAAAGTGGAGATTTTTTTGTACCAATTATTCTTTGAATTGTATCATATGGTTCACCAGTAATACTGATTAATTCGTCGCCTGGTTTTAATAAAGAAAAGAAAACAATTGAAATAGCATGACTTCCAGATGCTATTTGTGATCTAACTAAACTATCTTCGCTATCAAATATTTCTGCAAAAACTTTTTCAAGTTTTTCTCTTCCAACATCATTGAACCCATATCCTGTTGAATCAAAAAAATCACTTTCAACTACACTATTTTTTCTGAAAGAGTTCAGAACTTTAATAAAATTTTTCTCTCCAATTCTCTCTATTTCCTCAAATTTTGATTTAATTTCTTTTTCTACATTTTTAATTAAATCTTCCATCTCTCTTTTATAGTCTCTCTAATCTCATTTAGTACCATTTTATCATCTTTATTGGTTCTATCTATAATTATCATATCTTTTTCTTTTCTTAACCATATTATCTGCCTTCTTGCATAATCTTTTGTTTTTTTTAATATTATTTTTTTACAATCTTCAAGGTTGACATCACCGTTTATGTATTGCAGTATTGTTTCATATCCAATTGCTTTTATTGATGTAGGAGAAAAGCCAAATTTTTCTTTTATAAACTTAACCTCTTCAATAAATCCATTTTGAAACATTTTTTCAATTCTATCTTCTAAGTTTTTATAAAGAATTTTTCTTTCCATAATAATACCAAACTTAATTGAATCATATCTTTCCTCTTCTTTTAAGAAACCTGAGAATGGTTTTTTATAGATATAATAAACTTCGAGTGCTCTCATTATTCTTTTTTTATCATTTTTATTTATTTTATTTGCATAAAAAGGGTCAATTTTTAATAATTCATTGTATAATACCTCTAATCCATCTTCTTCTAATTTTTTATTTAAAATTTCTCTTATCTTCTCATCTTTTTTTGGTGGTTCATAATAAAGAAGTGTTCTCATATAAAGACCTGTTCCACCAACTAAAACTGGGATTTTATCCCTTTTCAAAACTTCTTCTATTTCTTTTTCAGCGAATTCTTTAAATAATCCAGCAGAGAAAGTTTCATTAGGCATAACTATATCAATTAAGTGGTGAGGGATATTATCCATATCCTCTTTTCTTATTTTATTTGTTCCTATATCCATATATTTATATATTTGATAGGCATCGAAGGAGATTATTTCTCCATTAATTTCCTTTGAAAGCAAAACTCCAATTTCACTTTTTTTAACTCCTGTTGGACCAAAAATTACCACTACTTTTTTCATAAATTTATAATACAATGAAAAATGTAATTATGAAGTGGAAAGAAGATTTAACCAAAGTTCCAGAAAAACCCGGGGTTTATATTTTTTATGATAAACAAGGAGAGGTAATTTATGTAGGAAAAGCAACCTCTTTAAAAGATAGATTGAGTAGTTATATTAGTTTAAAAAATGTAACATTTCCAAAGGATGAGATCCTAAGAAATAATATAGAATCATTCGATTATATTATGACATCTTCTCCAGAAGAAGCTCTTCTTTTAGAATCAAATCTTATCAAAAAATATAAACCAAAATTCAACATAAGGTTGAAAGATGACAAATCATATCCATATTTAAAAATAGTTATGGATGAATATCCATATATACAGATAACAAGAAAATTAAAGAAAGATAACTCTATCTATTTTGGACCTTTTGTTGATGTGAAATCTTTGAGAAGAGTTGTCTCTTTAGGAAGAAAATTGTTTAAAATTAGAAAATGTGAGAAAAAATTACCTGATAAAAAATGTATCTATTATGATTTAGGAGAATGTTCTGCGCCTTGTATAAATAATATTTCTAAAGAAAATTATTTAAAATCAGTTAATGATTTTATTCTTTTAATAAAAAACAGTTATAAAAAATTAAAAGATTCCTTATTAAAAGATATGCAAAAGAGTGTAAATAATTTAAATTTTGAAAAAGCAGCTGTTACAAGAGATATTATAAGATCAATTGATAAAGTTTTTTATGATCAGAGAGTTATAACAAATCAGAATAAGTCTTTTGATGTGGTTTATCTTTATAAAGAAAAAAATCTAAGTTTAATTGAATTTATGGAGATTAGAGGAGGTAGATTAGTTTTTGAGAAACCTTATGAATTAGTTGGAGAAGGTAGTGAATCTGAAATTTTAATATCTTTTATATCTGAGTTTTATTCAAAAAAAACTGATATTCCAGACACAATTTTTATTAATTATAAATTAGAAAATGATTATGAACTATTAACATTTTTGAAAGAAAAGTTTAAGAAAAATTTGAAATTGAAAATACCTAAAAGTGGCTTTGAAAAAGATGTTTTGAAACTCGCAGAAGAAAATGCAAAAGAGCATTTTCAAAAAATATACTTTTCAAAAGATAAAGAGACGCTTAGAGAAATTAAAGGGCTGTTAAATTTACAAAAAGTTCCTGAATATATTGAAGGATATGATATATCGAATATCTCTGGTAAATATGCAGTTGGTTCACTTGTTGTTTTCTATAATGGTAAAGAAAAAAAGGAATATTATAGAAAATTTAAAATAAATTTAACCCATAAACCAGATGATTATGCTATGTTAAAAGAGGTCTTCATTAGAAGATTCTTACATAAAAATGATAAAGAGTTTCCATGGGAACCAGATCTTATTTTAATAGATGGCGGTAGGGGACAATTAAATGTAGCTTTAAAAGTTAAAGAAGAACTAATTTTACCATACAAATTTATTGCATTAGCAAAAGAGTTTGAAACCCTTTTTTACGAAGATTTTGATAAAGAAATTATTCTTCCTAAAGATTCAAATGTATTACAACTTTTTCAAAGAGTAAGAGATGAGGCACATAGATTTGCAAAAAGTTATTACAAAAAACTTCATAAAAAAGATATTATTGAGCATCAATAAGACCACCACCGATAAATTCTCTTAAGATTGATGTTGATGGTACATAATCATCTGATAAACTTGTAAAATGTTGCAAAAAATTAATCAATATTGATGCCTTATAATATTCCTTATCAATATTTTCTATACTCATCAGATCCTTTTCAGCAAAAAATTTTAATACTGGAAGCTCATAAAAAAGAGATGAGTTAAACATTATATCAACCTCGTCTTGAAATGGAAATATATTTTTTTCCTCTCCCGCTATCACATCTGACCATTTTTTGATTGTTTCTTTTGGAGTTATTTTTCTAAAAACATTATCACGAACAATTCTTCTTATCAATCTAACATCACGAGTTGGAATTCTATTAAGATTATCAAAATTTATCTGAGTTAGAGGGCTTATATATATTTTAAATTTTAATGAGTCTTTGATTCTCTCTGTCAATACAGGATTAATTGAATGTAAACCTTCAATGATTATTATACTATTTTTTTGAGGTATTATCTTTTCCCCAATCTCTTGCTTCCCTGTGGCAAAATTAAATTTTGGTAAATCTATACTTTGGTTATCAATTAATAAATCTAAGTGTTTTTGCAATAGATTAAGGTCAATTGCATTTATAGATTCATAATCTGGCTCTCCATTTTCTCTTTTTGGAGTTTTATCTCTATCAAAAAAATAATCATCAGTGGATATTGATATTGAATTGAATCCTAAAACTTTTAAATAAATTTTTAATTTTTTACTTAAAGTTGTTTTGCCCGAAGATGTAGGGCCAGAAATAAGTATCAGTTTAGAATTTTTTTCCTTAATCATTTCACTAATTTCAGAAATCTTTTTTTCATGAAGTGCCTCTTGGGCAAGAATTAGTTCTATTATTTCATTTTTTACAATCTTTTCATTCAAATCTCCAGCATATTTTATTCCAAGTGAACATGCCCATTTTTTGGATTCTTCAAAAGTAGAAAATAATTTTTTACTTTTATTTATTTTTCCTAATTTATAAAAATTTTTTTTGTCAGGAAGAATAATTAAAAATCCACTCTTAAAAGGTGTTATATCAAATACTTTTATCATACCTGTTTTTGGCAGAAGAGGTCCCAAAAAATATGAATAATAATTATTAATTGAATAAAGATTAAGAGTGTCTTTTGATAGATATTTTATTAGTTTAGGTTCATAATTACTGTTTGCTTTAAAAAGTAAATCACTTGCCTCTTCTTTCCTTAAAGTTAATTTTTTTATTGTAATATCTTTTTTGATTAAATTATTCATCTCTTCTTTAATTTTAGGAATTATCTCTTCAATATTATTTTTTCCCTGAACTTCTGCATATATAGCATCTCCAAAAGAGTGCTTTATCTCTATTTTCAAATTATAGAATTCATTAAAAATATATGATATAAGGAATGTAAGTGTCCTTTCATATGTTCTCATACCCTCCATATCATCTATTTTTATTAATTCATATTTACTATTTTCTTCAACTTCATCAAGAAAACCAATTCTTTCATTGTTCACAATTGCTGAAGTATATGGATAATCTATATTCTTTACAATATCGATAAACTTTTTTCTCACATTATTATTTTAACAAGAAAATAGATAAAAATTTTTAAACTAAAATTATTTAATTTTGTTATAAAATAATAAAGAAGGTTAAAGAGGAGGTATAAATGATAGAAAACTTAAGAAAAACAGATCCAGAAGTTTTTTTAGCAATATACAATGAGATAGAAAGACAGCATAACAATCTTGAACTTATTGCTTCAGAAAATTTTGTTAGCCCCGCAGTACTTTCTGCTCTTGGTTCTCCTTTAACAAATAAATATGCTGAGGGATATCCAGGAAAAAGATATTATGGAGGTTGTGAATTTGTTGATGTTGCAGAACAACTTGCAATAGATAGAGCAAAAAAACTTTTTAATGCAGAACATGCAAATGTTCAACCACATTCTGGTACACAAGCAAATATGGCTGTATATTTTACAGTTTTAAATCCAGGAGATACTATTCTTTCTATGGAACTTTCGCATGGAGGTCATCTATCGCATGGAAGTCCTGTCTCTTTTTCAGGAAGATTTTTTAGAGTTGTTTATTATGGAGTAAACAAGGATGGTGAGACAATTGATTTTAATTTGGTAAGAGAACTTGCTTTGAAAGAAAAGCCAAAAGTTATCGTTACAGGTTATTCTGCATATCCAAGGAAGATTGATTTTGAAAAATTCAGAGAAATAGCAAATGAGAGTAATTCCTATTTGATGGCAGATATTGCTCATATTGCTGGTCTTGTTGCTACAGGTTTACATCCATCACCAGTAAATTCTGCAGATTTTGTTACTTCAACAACTCACAAAACTTTAAGAGGACCAAGAGGGGCATTTATTTTGACAAAAGAGATTTATAAAAAAGATCTTGATAAAAATGTTTTTCCTGGAATACAAGGTGGTCCACTTATGCATGTAATTGCTGCAAAGGCTGTATGCTTTAAAGAAGCAATGAGTGAGGAATTCAAAACTTACCAACAAAAAATTGTTAAAAATTCTAAAAAATTAGCTGAAACATTAAAAAATGAAGGAGCAAGATTGGTATCAGATGGAACAGATACTCACCTTATGCTTGTAGATTTAAGACCATTTAAAATCACTGGTAAAGATGCTGAAAATTTATTAGGTAGAGTCAATATAACAGTTAATAAAAATACAATTCCTTATGATCCTGAAAAACCTTTTATTTCAAGTGGAATAAGACTTGGAACTCCAGCATTAACAACAAGAGGTATGGGAGAAGAGGAAATGGAAATTATAGGAAAATTAATTGCTAAGGTTTTAAAAAATCCATCTGATGGATCTATTCAAGAAAGCGTAAAAAAAGAGGTAAAGAGTTTATGTGAGGAATTTCCACTTTATAAGGAGTTAAGAGATAGTTTTAAATATGAATCAAATATGTTAAAATAAAAAAAAACCTTAAAGGAGGGTTAAATGATACAAGATGTTAATCTTATAAAAGAAAAGTTTAATAAACTTATGGAAAATGACAAAACTGTTGAATCTTTAATTCTAATAAGCAAAGATGGTTTGCCAATTTCTTCGACACTTTCTATGGAAGAAGAAGAAAAAATTGCAGCTCTTTCTGCTTCATTAGTAATGCTTGGAGAAAGAGCAATCGAGGATTTTAAAAAAGGTGAATTTGAGGAGATATTTGCAAGAGGAAATGAGGGCTATATATTTATTTATAATATCTCTCAAAATATAGCTCTATTGGGAATTTTAACTAATGAAGCAAAATTAGGATTAATAAGGTTAGAATTTAAAAATCTTGTAAATGATTTAAAACAAATTGTAGGGAACTTCTAAATTTTAATTAAAGTCATTTATAGCATTTTTTTTAGTGCACAAGGTGCCTGTCACCATGTATAGTATTTTTTATCAATTTGTTATAAAAAATAATGAATAAATTTAATTCTATTTTATAATTATAGAGAGGAAATGAAAAAACTCTTTTTAAATTTAATTTGGAAATATTTATTGATAGCATTAGGCATAACTATTATTATGATTATAGTGATACCTTATGGTTTAGCAATTTTAGCTCCTCCCCTTCTTTTTTATTATATTTTTATGTTATTGATTGTTCCTATATGGTTTTCAGTTTCTTTTGGTATTTTAGTTAAAAGTATCAATCCCAAAATTAAAACTTCATTTCTTTTACCTCTTCTTCTTTTTATCTATTTTTTATTAATTTTTTTGAAATTATATTCAAAAGATCCAATGTCTTGGGAACCAAGTGCATTTTTCTTTTTACCAACAATAATTTATGGAGTTAGCTCAATTATTAATACAATATTAATATTTGGAGGAAAAAATGAAGGGGAAGATTCTTAAAATAAAACTAAATCCGAATCCAAACTCAAGTGGTCATGGTGTTGTTGCTCTTACTCTTCTATTTCTATTTGGTGGCATTGTTGTAACTTCTTTATCAGGATTTATAGGAAAAAAAATTGATAATGAGTTCAAAAAATTAAAAGAAAAAAATGAAAAGAATCCATAAAATTCTTATTGTTGAGATAACTACTATTCTTATTGTGTCTATATTATTTGTATCCTTTTATGAAGATATTGATAAATCAATTATAAATATAAAATCGAATATTCAAAAAAGATTAGAGGAAAGTAAGAAAAAGAGAGAAGATATTGAGGCACCCATTTTTTATCTTGAGAAATATTTTGAAACAAAACTCGAGGGACAATGTTATAATATAGAATTCATAGATAATAAAATTTACATACAATGTTATGAACCTGGAAAAGTAGAAAAAAATGCTAAATTTTATATCTTTGACTTGAATAATTTAAAAGATTTTAAAACCTTAGAGGTTCCTGTTGATGGTACATATGTGCAATATTATTTTAAAAATGGAAAAATGATTGTTTGTGGAAATAAAGAAGATAAACATTCTATTTTTGTTTATGATGAGAATATTAAGAAAATTTTTGAATTTTATGAAGAGGTCCCTGATGTAAACTGGCCTATTCCTCGTCTATTGGATTTTAAAGATAACCTTTTATTATTTGCAACTAATAATGGAGTATATCTTTATGATTTAGAAAAAAACAGTAAGATATTTTTTAAAAATATATCTCTTTTAGAAGTATATGGAGGAGCAATAGGAAAAAATAAAATATTTCTTCTAATTAATAAAGATTATGGTGACTATCTGTTCTATCTTCTTGACAAAGAAGGAAATGTTGAAAAAATAATAGAAAAAAAAGAAAATGGTGAAATTTTTTCAGTTTACTCTCTTGATAATAAATTTCTCTTAGAAGCAGGAGAGTATAGAAATGTTTTAGAAATATATGATGAAAATGGAAATTTAATTAAAAATGTAGAATTAAAAGGAAACATTGATTTGATTGAACTGTTTAAAAATAGGATTTTTGTTTATGAAGGAGTAAGAAATGGAGCAGCTCAAATATATCTAAGGTTCTATGATTATGCTTTTGATGATGAAATTTCTTTTGGCCCATATAATGTAAATATGACATATTATTATAATGAAGATAAAGATTTAATTTTGATACAATTTAAAAGAGAATTATATCTGTATAATCTTAAAGATAAAAAAGAAATTTTTAAAATAGAAATTCCAACAGATTCTTATGTTTTATCACTTTTGGATAATTGTTATTTAAATACTCCATATGGAGTTTATGTTATTGATTTAAAAGATGGAAAAGTGTTAGAAAAATACCTTTCTGAAGAGAATTATATTGTTGGAAAATCAAAAGATAGAATTATTTTTTATAATATTTATGACAATAATTTTTATCTTTTACAAGTTAAAAGATGAGGTATAGATTTGAATCTTTTGGAGCAATAATATCACTTAAGGAACCACCATATCTTATTTATGTCGATAGAAATTTTATGAAAGAGAGGGGGTTCTATGGTGATAAAATTTGGGAGGAAGAAACCAACTATCTTACAGCACCAGTTGAAGTTCATTTAGATTTAACAAAAAAATGTAATTTTAAATGTTCTTTTTGTTACTCATCTTCAAAAATTGATGGCGAAGAACTACCTTTTGAATTAGGAAAGAAAGTTATTGATAAATTAAGAGATATAGGTGTTTTTAGAATAGCTTTTGGAGGTGGTGAACCTTTAACATACAAATATATTTTTGAACTCGCAGAATATGCTGATAATTTAGAAGTATTACCATCACTTACAACAAATGGTTCACTTATAGATGATGAAAATATAAATAGGTTAAAAGTTTTTCAAAGGGTAAATATAAGTCTTGATATAAATAGTGGAAATTTAGGAAGAGATGGAGAAATAAACTCTCTCTTACCAAAATTCAAAAAATTGAATAAGATAGGCGTAAGAAGCGGAGCAAATTTTGTAATAACGAGATTAAATTATGAAAATCTTCCAGAGTTTGTAAAAATAGTAAAGGATAATGGAGGAGATTCTATTTTAATCTTAAGGTTAAAGCCTTATGGTAGAGGAATAAAAAATTATGATGAATTAAAACTAACAAAAAAACAAAATGTAGAATTAATCCCTTTATGTATAGATCTCTCATTAAAATATGATATTCCTATTGAAATTGATTGCTCTTTTCTCCCTCATACTTTGTATCATAAACCTAATAAAAAGAATTTAGAAAATCTTGCTTGTTTGGGATGTAGCGCTGGAGATTATCTTATTTCTATTGATGAAAAAGGTTTTGTTCACCCTTGCTCATTTTTACCGCAAAAAATCTCTTACTTTGAAAATTTAGATAAAGTTTGGGATAGTGATGATACATTTATTAAACTAAGAAATTTTGAAAAAGAGCCCTGTATTTCCTGTTATGGCTTGTCTCTTTGTAAAGGAGGATGCCATTTAATATCTTATTTTTATTATAAAGACTATTTTCTGCCAGATCCAGAATGTCCTATGGTTTCAGAAAAGATATAGTTTCCTAAATCTTAACTCGATAAAGAATTCGATAATATATTATTTTGTAATAACAATAAAGTTAAAAGTTGACAACATAAAAAATTAAATTAAAATTATTATTATAATAAAATTAAATAATCCATCAGGAGGTGGATATGAAAAAAGGCATTACAATTTTGCTTTTTTTAATGTTAGTAGGGTTAGTTGTTTTAAATGGATGTGCCAAACCAGAAGAAAAACCAACTGAAGAGAAAAAAATTAAAGTTGTTGCGGTTTTTGCAACACCAATTGAGGAACCTTGGGATGGTTGCATACATCAAGCTCTTTTAAAAGCAAAAGAGACTCTTGGTATCGATTATGAATGGGTAGAAAGTGTTGGTTATACAGATTTTGAGAGGGTTTTAAGAGAATATGCAGATAAAAAACCAGATATTATTATGGGAGATGCTTTTGGAAATGAGGAAGCAGCGAGAAGAGTAGCTAAAGATTATCCAGATATCGCATTTGCTTTTGGATCTGGTGGTGGACCTGCTGATCCAAATTTTGCAGTTTTTGATGATTGGATTCATGAACCTGCATATCTTTGTGGATTAATTGCTGGTAAATTAACAAAAACCAATATTGTTGGTGTAGTTGGTGGATACCCAGTTCCAGAAGTTAACAGAATCGTAAATGCTTTTATTCAAGGAGTAAAAGAAGTAAATAAAAATGCTAAAGTTAAAGTAACATTTATTGGTAGTTGGTTTGATCCTCCAAAAGCAAAAGAAGCTGCAATTGCTCAAATTGAAGCAGGAGCAGATGTAATGTTTGCAGAAAGATACGGAGTTATAGATGCTTGCAAAGAAAGAAATATACCTATTTTTGGTAGTCTACTTGATCAATGGGAACTTGCTCCTGACCAAGTTGTAACTGGACCACTTTGGGATATGTATCCAACAGTTGAATATGTCATTGATCAGGTAAAAAATGGTAATTTTGAAGCAATAGATCTTAAAGATTTCTGTATGATGGCAAAAGGTGGAGCTAAACTTGCACCATATCATAATTGGGAAACAAAATTACCACAAGAGATAAAAGATCTTGTTGAAACAAAAAAGAATGAAATACTCTCTGGCATATTTAGAGTCGATGTTAATGAAGGAGTACCTGTATCTGATTAATTTCTGTTAAAAACATAATTGGGGGCGATCTGCCCCCTTTTTTATATTATTATTATTTAGGTGATTTTAATGGATGAAATTATTTTAATGAAAAATATTAAAAAAAGATTTCCGGGAGTTATAGCTCTTGATGGTGTTGATTTTTATGCTAATAAAGGTGAAATAGTTTCTCTTCTTGGAGAAAATGGAGCTGGAAAAACAACTTTGATGAAAATTTTATATGGTTTGTATACAAAAGATAGTGGAGAAATTTATACTAAAGGTAAAAAAGCTGATATAAATTCACCTAAAGATGCAATCAATTTAGGCATTGGTATGGTTCATCAACATTTCACACTCGTTAATCCATTTACAGTTACTGAAAATATAATTTTAGGTCTCGAAAGCAATAAATTCACTATAAATATAGAATATGCAAAAGAAAAAATTAAAGATTATATGGAAAAATATGAAATTTTTGTAGATATTGATGCAAAAATTAGTGAACTCTCAGTTGGAGAAAAACAAAAAGTTGAGATATTAAAAATTTTATTTAGAGATATTGATATATTGATTCTTGATGAACCAACTGCTGTATTAATTCCTCAAGAAGTTAAAGAATTATTTAAAACATTAAAAATTTTAAAAAACGAAGGAAAAACAATAATTTTTATTTCACATAAACTTGATGAGGTTCTTGAGATTAGTGATAGAATAGTAGTTTTAAGAAATGGAAAAGTATCTGGAGAAAGAGATCCAAAGCAAACAAATAAAAGGGAACTTGCAGCTTTAATGGTTGGAAAAGAAGTTTTTGATGTAGTATCACTTACAATTTCTGAAAAGAGAGATGTAGTTCTTGAATTAAAAGATATTAATGCTTTAAGTCATAGAGGCCATATTGCTTTAAAAAATGTCAGTTTAAAAGTTAGAGGTGGTGAAATTGTTGGTCTTGCTGGGGTTTCTGGAAATGGACAGAAAGAACTTGAAGAGGTGATAAGTGGAATTAGGAAACCTCTAAAAGGGAAAATAATTTTTAAAAATACAGATATTACAAATAAATCACCAAAGGATAGAATAAATTTAGGAATTGGAAGAATACCAGAGGATAGAATGGAGTTAGGTTTAATTCTCGATCTACCTGTTTTCGAAAATTTGATAGTTGAGCGCTATGATAAAGAACCATTTTCTGGAAACGTATTTCTTAATTATAAAAAAATAGAAGAATTTTGTAAAAAAAACATTGAAGAGTTTGATATTAGAACACCAAATATTTCTGTTAAAACAAAAGCTTTATCTGGCGGAAATCTCCAGAAATGTATTTTGGCAAGAATTTTATCTATGAATCCAGAGTTTATCCTCGCTGCCCAACCAACAAGAGGTCTTGATGTTGGAGCTACTGAATTTATTCATAAAAAATTACTTGAATTAAGAGATAAAGGAGTTGGTATTCTTTTAATTTCAGAGGATCTTGATGAAATATTGAATCTTTCAGATAGAATTTTAGTAATTTATAATGGAGAAATTACAGGTGAAATAGAAAAGAGTGAAATAGAAAAAGGTGAAATTTCAAGAGAAGAGATTGGTTTAATGATGACTGGAACAAAAAAGGAGGCGTTACATGCGACTACCTAAATATAGATTGGAAAAAAGAGAATCCGTTCCAAATTGGTTTAGAATAGCCCTTCCGTTTATTGCTATAGGAATTTCATTTATTTTTTCTTCAATAATTATACTTTTTGCAGGGAAAAATCCTATTACATCAATTTACAGCATTTTTTATGGAGCTTTAGGTACAAGATTAGGATTAATGGAGACGCTTGTTAAAGCAACTCCGTTAATTTTAACAGGTATTGCAGTTTCGTTTGCTTTTACTGGAAAATTCTGGAATATTGGTGCAGAAGGGCAATTCTATGCAGGAGCCCTTGCTGCGACTTGGGCTGGAATTAGCAATTTTAATCTTCCTCCTATTTTATATATTATTTTATTAATTGTTGTTGGTTTTATTGCTGGTGGTTTATGGGGTTTGATTCCTGGTTTTCTAAAAGCGAAACTGAAAGTTGATGATGTTGTTACAACTTTACTTATGAATTATATAATTCTATATTTGGTTACAGCTATTCTTGAGGGCCCATGGAGAGATCCCGTAACAATGTGGCCGCAATCAGTTATGATATCTCCTAATGCAGAGTTTCCTAAATTGATACAAAAATCAAGAGTTCATTTTGGACTAATTGTTGGATTGTTAGCAGTTTTTGCTGTTTATATTATTATCAGAAAAACAAAACTCGGTTTTAACATTAGAGCAATAGGTGCTAATCCAGATGCAAGTAATTTTCTTGGAATAAATGTAACTAAGACTTTAATAATAACATCTTTTATAAGTGGAGGAATTGCTGGTCTTGCTGGAGTAGGTGAAGTTGCGGGGTTACATTATCACTTAACAGAAAATATTTCACCAGGTTATGGTTACACAGGAATTGTCATTGCAATGCTTGGTGGTTTAAATCCTATTGGCGTTTTATTTTCCTCTTTTTTCTTTGCGATCATTATAACAGGTGCACAATATATGAGTAGAGCCACAGGAGTTACATCATTTATTGCAGATGTTATCCAAGGAATAACTCTTCTTGTTCTACTTGCAATGTTAGTTTTATATGAGTATAGAATCAGGAGGGTAGAATGAATGATATATTAACAGCAAGTTTTTTTATTGGACTTTTATCAGCAACCTTAAGAATGGCAACACCTTTAATTATTGCTACACTTGGTGAAGTTTTTTGTGAAAGATCAGGAGTTTTGAATCTTGGAATAGAAGGTATAATGCTTTTTTGCTCACTTGTAGCTTTTCTAACAGCATATTTTACCCATAATTTATGGCTTGGAGTTTTGTTTGCTATTTTAGTTGGTATTTTATTTGGAATTCTTATGGCTTTCTTTACTGTAAATCTTGGAGTTTCACAACATGTTAGTGGTCTTGGTATAACAATTTTTGCTTCAGGTTTGTCTCTTTTTACTTATAGACAAATTATTGGCTCTCCTCAAATACCTCCAACAATAGAGACATTCAAAACTTTTGCCATTCCATTTTTATCAAAAATACCATTCATAGGTCCAATACTTTTCGATCAATACATTCTAACATATATTGCTTTAATTCTTGTTCCAATTGTTTCTTTTGTAATCTATAAAACAAATTTTGGGTTATCTTTAAGAGCAGTTGGAGAAAATCCTGAGGCTGCAGATGCTGTTGGTATTAATGTATACAAAACAAGATATATTGCATTAATTATAGGTGGAGCTTTAATGGGACTTGCAGGTTCATTTTTTACACTTGCATATTTTAATATGTTTCTATATGGAATAGTGGGAGGAAGAGGTTATGTTTGTATTGCTCTTGTAATTTTTGCAAACTGGGATCCAACAAAAGTTCTTTTAGGTTCACTTTTATTTGGTGGAGTTGATGCTTTACAATTAAGATTACAAGCAATTGGTTTTAATATACCATATCAATTTTTCTTAATGATGCCTTATGTTTTAACAATAGTAGTTTTAATTCTTGTTGCAAGAAACGCAATTGCTCCATCTGCACTTTTAAAACCATATAGGAGAGAGTGAATTTAGAAGATATAATAAAAGAATTAAAGAAATATTACAAAGAGAATAATAAAACATTAATAGATAAGGTTTCAATTGAAAGAGATCCTTTTAAAGTATTAATTTCCTGCATACTCTCTCAAAGAACAAAGGATGAGATAACAGAGAAAGTTACTAATAATTTATTTAGTGTTATTGGTTCACCAGAAGATTTGATAAAAATAGAAGATAAAGAGCTTGAAAAAATTTTATATTCAATTGGATTTTATAAAGTTAAGGCTAAAAGATTAAGAGAGATATCAAAAATTTTGATTGATAAATACAACGGTTTGGTGCCAGATGATTTGGAAGAGCTTTTAACACTTCCTGGAGTTGGGAGAAAAACAGCTAATATTGTAATAACAAAAGGTTTCAACAAAGATGGAATTGCTGTTGATACTCATGTTCATAGAATTTCTAATCGTTTGGGATTAGTGAAAACAAAAAAACCAGAAGATACTGAATTAAATTTGAGAAAAATAGTACCAAGAAAATATTGGATAGAATTAAATGATTACCTTGTAAATTTTGGGAAAAAAATTTGTACACCAATTTCTCCAAAATGTTCAATTTGTCCAATAAAAAAATATTGTAAAAAGGTTGGAGTAAAAAAATTTAGATAAAATTATATGTTAAGAGATAATTTTTTACAATCATCAATTTTGTAATTTCTCCAACTCCATTTGGTACTGGTGTCACTGCCATTACTTTTTCTAAAACACCTTTTGTGTCTACATCTCCAACTATCTCGTTATCTCTTAATTTATTTATTCCAATATCTATTATTATTGAATTCTCTTTTATCATATAATCTTTAATAATTTCTGGAACTCCACAACATGCAAAAACAATATCACCAAGTTTTATAAATTTTTCTAAATTATTAACTTTGGAGTGTAAATTTATAGGAATCATGTTGCTCATTAAAGAAAGAATATATAAAGGTCTTCCGGTATTGATACTTCTTCCGACTATGACAGCTGTTTTTCCAGATAAGAAATCAAGATTATTGAATCTTTCCAAAACATAATATTTTAATATTTCAAAAGATGCATTAACTACTGAAGGTATAAAACTTGGTTTAAAAGAAAAAAGTTTACCAAGATTTATTAGACTCAAACAATCTATATCTTTTTCAGGTTTTATTGTCGAATAAATTGAAAGTTCATCAATATTTTTTGGTATAGGTCTTATTGGTAATATACCATTTATCTCACAATTATTATTTAATTCATTCAAAATTTTTAGGATTTTCTCTTCTTTTTCATCTATAAGATTTAATTCTTCATATTTTAATGTGAGCTCATCAAAAAGATTCTTAAGTTCATTCAAAAAAATTTTTGCATCAAAACTATCTGAAAAAATAAGAAAGGCAATTTTCTTATCAATATTATTTTTTAATATCAAATTTTTTATTTCATTTAAAATTTTATCTTTTAGATGATTTATATCTATTATTTCACCCATTATTTCAATCCATAAATATTTCCATCATTATCAATATCTATATATTTTCCAATTGGATTTGATGGTAGGGATGGCATTGTACTTATCTCTCCAGAATATGCAACAATGAAACCTGCACCATTTGAAATTTTAATATTATCAATTGGAAGTACAAAATTATCTGGTCTACCTTTTAATTTTGAATCATGAGACAAAGAAAGGTGTGTCTTTGCCATACAAATTGGAAGATTAGAAAATCCAAGAGATTCTAAAAGTTCAATTTTATTTAATGCTTCATTTGAAAATTTAACATCTTTAGCTCCATAAATTTTTGTTGCAATTGTTTTTATTTTATCTCTTATTGGAATATCAAGAGGATATAGGAAATTAAAGTTATCTTCCTTTTTTTCTGTTAGTTTCATTATTGATTTAGCAAGATCAATTCCTCCTTCACCACCTTTTGAATAAACCTCAGAGACAACAAAATCATCACTTCCAGATTCCAATGAAATTTTTCTTAACAAATTAATCTCATCTTCATCATCAACTTCAAAATAGTTTAGATTAACAATAACTTTTATTCCATGAATTTTAATATTTTCTATATGTTTTTTTAAATTTTCAGAACCAATTTTTATAGCATCTAAATTTTTTTCTAATATCTCTCTTGGTAAAGGTTTACCTGGAGATATCTTTCCTACTCCTCCATGCATTTTCAAGGATCTTAAACTAACCACAATTACTGCAATATCTGGTTTTAAATTAGAGTATCTACATTTTATATTGAAAAATTTTTCAGCACCAAGATCTGTTCCAAATCCAGCTTCTGTTATTAAATAATCGGAAATTTTAATACCAATCAAATCAGCAATTATAGATGAATTTCCATGTGCTATATTTCCAAATGGTCCTGTATGAACAAAAACAGGTGTTCCTTCTATCGTTTGTATCAAATTAGGCATCAAAGCATTTTTAGTTAATGCTGTTAAGGAGCCAGCAACTTCCAAATCATCAGAAAAAATAGGTTTTTTATCATAGGTAAAACCAACGATAATCTTTCCTAATTTTTCTCTCAACTCTTTTAAATTTCTTGATAAAGATAAAATTGCCATTATCTCTGAAGCAGAAGTTATTTCAAATCCACTTTCATGAGGAAGATAGTTATCAAAAATACCAGCAATAATTTTTCTCAAACCTCTATCAGAAATATCAATAACTCTTTTAATTGATATACTATTTAAATCAATATTAAGCGGATTTTTATGATAAATAGAATTATATAAAAATGATACAAGTAAATTGTGTGCTGTATAAACTGCGTAGTTATCTCCTGTGAAGTGAAGGTTAAACTCATCCATCGGATAGACCTGCGAATAACCACCACCATGTGCGCCACCTTTAATTCCAAAAATTGGACCCAACGATGGTTGTCTTATAGAAATTAATCCATTTCTCTTTAGTTTTGCGAATGCCTGCCCTAAGCCAACAGTTGTGGTTGTTTTTCCTTCTCCTAATGGCGTAGGTGTTATACCTGTTATAAGAATATATTTTCCATTTTCGTTTTTTTCGATTTCATCTAATAAATCTAACTTTATTTTGGCAATGTAATCACCATATTTAATTAAATATTTTTCTTTAATTTTTAATGATTCAGCAATTTCATCAATTTTTTTTGGTTTGTATTCTCTGTTTATTTCAATATCACTTTTCATTTTATCATTCACATTTCAAAGAAAAAATAACCATATTTTCAGTATCAATACAAGGAACCTCTATTTCCCCATTTATATTCCATGGAACTTCTCCTCCCATTCTTAATGTTTGAATCCAAGGGTATAAAACATAAAAAGCGTGCATGCAAAGATTTTCAGGTATAAATACATTATCTTTAATTTCCCAACTATCTTCTACTTTATATTTTGCTTCACAAAATCCTTTAACACTTTTTACTTTGATAATAACTTTTTTCATATTTAAAAAACTGAACCTTCAATTTTCCATCCTTCATCATATAGAATAAGTATATAAGCACCCCTATATTCAACATCCTGTCCACTTTCATTTATTGTTAAAACAAAATGAACTCTTGCTCTTTTTTTATCTGTTGATAAAACAACATCTTCTATTCGAACACCAGTAATTTTTCTATTATTTTGTTTCATCAGTTCAAAAGATGCTTTAAAATCATCCAAACTCCCCTTTTCTTTTAGCATATCTCCAGAAAGAAGTTTATATGCTTCTTCATAATTTTCTCTCATAATATATTTAAAATACTTTTTAAGTACACCTTCTGGAGAATTTGATGAACAAGATGTTAGAAAAATTGAAACTATTATAATAAATATTAATGAAGTGACTAATATCCTTTTCATACTTCCACCTCTTTTCATAATTATTATTATAATACATTTTTCAGTATGTTAAAATTTATGTGATGGAAAAAAATAAAAATTTTGTTATCATAACAGGTATTTCAGGAGCAGGTAAAACTAAAGCTTCTGAGTTTCTTGAGGATATTGGATATTTTTGTATAGATAATCTTCCATTAAATTTAATAGAAAAATTTGTTGAGATTTTCAAAAAAGGAATTTCAAATGTAAATAAAGTTGCAATAACTCTTGATATAAGAGAAAAGGATTTTGATATAAATTTTCCAGAGATAATAAAAGATATTAATAAAAAAGGGATAAATCCTTTTATTATTTTTCTTGATGCTAATGAAGAGATACTTATAAAAAGATATAAAGAAACAAGAAGAAAACATCCTTTATATAGCGAAGAAGGATTGAGTTCATCAATAAAAATTGAGAAAGATATGTTAAAACCAACAAAGGAGATTAGTGATATTGTAATTGATACTACTGAGATGAAACTTTCAGATTTAAAGAGTAGAATTGTTGAGATATTAAAAGAGGAAAAAAGTAATTTAATCTCGATAACAATAATTTCATTTGGATACAAATATGGTATACCTTTAGATTCAGATTTAATGTTCGATGTCAGATTTTTACCAAATCCATTTTATATGGATAATTTAAAAAACACTACAGGTTTAGATGAGGAAGTGAAAAATTTTGTTTTATCTAATGATGCAACAAAAGGATTTTTAATTAGATTTAAAGATTTAATTTTGTTTCTCATACCCCAATATATAAATGAAGGAAAAAGCTCTCTAATAATATCCTTTGGATGTACAGGAGGAAGACATCGTTCTGTAGTTATTGCTGAAGAAACTAAAGATTTTTTGGAAAAGAATGGATTTAGATGTACAATATTTCATAGAGACATAAGGAAATGAACAAAGATAAAATAAAAGGCTTTTTCAAATGGTTATATCCTGGAATGAACATAAAGAGATGGATTCTCCTTATGATAATTGGTCTGATAATTTTACTACTTGGTTTGATGGTTATTCTTGACTTTACAAGGTTGGGTATAATTAAGAGATATGTTATAGATTACATAATAATTTTTATGAAGGGAAATTATACATTTCCAGTATGGCTAACAAGATTAATTGCATTATTATATATGATATTAGGTATTTTTCTTATAATTTTTGGTTTTTCCAAACTTATGAATTCACTTTTTACTGCTCTTCTTAAAGAAAAAAGAAATGAAGTTGTAAATATTGTTCATGACTATAGATTCAAAAGTAAAGTGAAAAAAGTAGTTGCTTGTGGTGGAGGAACTGGTCTTTCAACAATTTTAAGAGGTCTAAAAGAGTATCCATTTTATCCAGTTGCAATAGTTACAGTTACAGATGATGGAGGAAGCTCTGGAAAATTAAGAGAGGAACTTGGAATTCCACCTCCTGGAGATTTAAGGAACTGTATAATAGCACTCTCAGAAAGCGAGGAATTTTTAAAAGATCTTTTCCAATATAGATTTAAAGAGGGAGAAACTTTACAAGGACATTCAATTGGTAACCTAATAATTGCAGGTTCAATAAAACTAAAGGATAGTTTGATTTATGGAATAACAAAATTAGAGGAGACTTTAAATTTATCTGGTAAAGTTTTACCTGTTTCAGAAAGTATAATCACTTTAAGAGGAGAATTTGAAGATGGAGAGGTTGTTTTGGGTGAAACTAATATAAGAAATAGAGGTAAAAAAATTAAAAAAATTTCACTTGAGCCATTTTATGCAAAACCAGCATTTGAGGTTTTATATGAGATTGAAACTTCAGAATTGATAATCATAGGTCCAGGGAGTTTATATACTTCAATAATTCCTCCACTACTATTTCCATCTGTGGTTGAATCAATAAAAAAGTCAAAGGCTAAAAAGATTTACATATTAAATTTAATGACAGAAAAAGGTGAGACAGACGATTTTACTGCTTCAATGCATGTTCAAAAAATTTATGAACATACAGGAGAAAATATTTTTGATTATATTATTGTTAATAATGGAAAAATTGGAGAATATTATTTAGATAAATATAAGAAAGTAGGTTCTTACCCTGTCGAAATAGACGAAGAGAATTTAAAAAAATTAGGATTAAAAATTATAAAGGATGATATTGTTACTGTTGAAAATGGATATTTAAGACATAATTATTTAAAAATAAGGGATCTACTTAAAGATATGTTAAAGTGGAAAAAATAGATAATTTTACACAAATTGTCAAGAGAGATTTGTTAAAAATAGATATTTATAAACCTGATGAAGCATTATCAGAAATTCAAGGATTTCTTTTATCAATTGGTAAAATAATAATCACTAAAGAAAAAACTAAAATAAATTTCACTCTTTCATCTCCTGAAATAGCAAGAAGAGTTATAAAATTATTAAAAATAACGGGATTTAATAAATCTCTAAAAATTATTGAAAAAAAAGGAAGAAAATATTTTGAAATAGAATTTAATATACTATTAAAAGATTTGTTAAATTTAAAAATAATAGATGAAAATGATTTAAAAGTTCATTTTAGACCCAAGAGTGAAGAAGATATCAAGTCGTTTATAAGAGGTGCTTTTTTAGGTTCTGGAGTTGTCAGAGATCCTAAAAAGGGTTACTATCTTGAATTAAGATTTCAAAAAGAGTCCTCAATATTTGAAATATTTGAAATCTTAAAAATTATACACTTTAATTTTAAGGATAGAGATAGGAAAAATTATATAATATTATATTTACAGGATAGAGAAAACATTAAAGAGTTTTTGCTTTACTTAGGTACATCGGGTTCGTATATGCAGGTTTTAGAAAATACAATTATAAAAGATATAAGAAATAAA
>ERZ795060.646-NODE-646-length-46529-cov-146.201532_pt1 | contig 46529 bp, 44 predicted proteins | sample MGYA00375144_ERZ795060 | MGnify/ENA primary metagenome ERZ795060 (study PRJEB30189, sample SAMN05720157) | activated sludge metagenome | isolation source: anaerobic digester from wastewater treatment plant | place: Japan | collected 2015-05-15 ... | reverse complement strand
TTGGCTCCGTCGGATTTGTCGGCCAGGTTCGCGATGGCCGGGAACGCCTTGAAGATCTGTTCTCGGGTGGCCTCGAAGGCAAAAGCGACACGCTTCTTCCGACCGGAAACATCCGTGCTCGTCGTTACTGGACCAGTTCCGGTTCCCACACCAATTCCGGCCGCGTCCTCATGAATACTTGGCGGAGGAACTGCGTCAGTATCGACAGGGAAAACGCCTGCGGGTTGGGCCGCCGGGGCTTCCGGGACGGCTTGCGGCATCATGAGGAAGCCGGATTCGAAATCGATCTCGTCCTCAGCAATGGAGCGGCAGAGAATCACCTTGTCACGATTTACCTGGTACCTTCCGTCAGGACCAAGAACGGGACTGCCTCCACTCACATAGGCGAAGACGCCCTCGGATACACCGCGAGCGATTCCCTTGCGCAAGACGGATGCGGATTCCAATCGGGGCGGCGCAATATCCCGGAAGAACGACTCAAGCACATCGGATGCCTTAATGCCCATGAGCGGGGGCTCTCCCTCGACCACGGATTCGCCAAGCCTCACGCGCTCGGCGATCTTGCGCGGCGTCACTGACCCGTGAATGCGAGGCGTACCCACACTGGTGAGCAGTTCCATAATGCGCTCGTGGACGCCGGTCGCCTGAAGCGGCCTGCCGCCCCGTTCGACCTTTTCAATTTCCAGTTCGCCGTCCTGGACCCGGGGCAACCAGACGGCCGTGTAAAGCTCCCGGAAGCATGACTCAGCCGCGGCCTGTTCGGTGCGTTTTCTCTCCCGGAGTTGGTCAAGCTGATCCCTGGTAAGCCGGAGCTGCTGCTTTTTGGCCTCAACACGATCAATGGCCAAGAGATACCTGATGGCACGCCGCAAGGCCTCGATCTGCTTCTTTTCCGGTATCGCGAGTCCCAGGCCGTTTCGGAACTGTCTGGGGCGATCTCCGTACTTGGTGAGGTACTCCTTGGCCAGACGTTCCTGCTCCGACTTGTCCTCTGCGGCGAACTCAAGGGGCAGGTAGGCAACGAGAAAACGCGGGTCCTTGTCGGGGATGTCCTGGCTCTTCGCCGGCCAGACGATGGCCGTGTGATGGCCGGAGAGGCGCTCATCCAGCATTTCCTTGATCCGGCTTCGGACCGGGCCGTGCCCGCGCGCCTGGGAATCCTCGCGGGCAACAGTCTGCTCCGCGTCCTCGATCAGCTTGGTGACATTCGGATCCTTCTTGAAGCAGTAGCGGACGCCGTCATAATGCAGGTATAAGCATGTGTTGCGAAGCTCGGACAAAACGGCGGTTGCCGTGATGTTGTCCAGGTCGGGACCGACGCAGGCCGCAAGGAGTTCGTTTTCCGTAACGCCGGGCGGCAGGGTCTCGTCACTCCCTAAACCCTCACGCCGGAGCCCGCCAAACGAATACAAAAGGATGGCCGTGGCGATGCGCGTAGCCGGCTTCACACTGGCAAGCGCAGGGGTTTCTCGGGCCATCCGCTCGTCGATGCGCCTTGCCCGGGCGTTTGGGCCGTCGATATCCGCCGTGATGACCGGGTCGTAATCGTTCTGGACTCCCAGCTCTTTGAGCATCTTTACCCGGACATCCACGTCCTTCACCGGCACGTCCCCGGGGCCGAGAAGCGCCTTTGCTCCGCCGTTCTTCTTAAGAGAGTGCATGCAGGAGGCAAGGAACCGCAGCGCGCCGCGGGTCCTCTGAAAGGCATCCACTGCAGTCCAGCGTTCCCTCATGATGTCGATGAGCGCGGGATGGAACGGATACGCAGCCCGCATCCGATCACGCAAGATGCGGCCTTCCTCCTCGGCCTGCTGACGCTCGGAGGGCGTCTCGGCATGGGCCCGCTGCATGCCAGTGATAATTTCTTGATATACTGTGGCGACTTCAGTTGCTGTGGCGACGTCGGGTGCGCCACCCAACAGACGCCGCTGAAGGATCGGCAGGACCTCGTCCCCTGAGACAGGCTCTCTGAGTTGGTCCACCCTTGAGGCGAGCTTGTCGATCTCGGCAAGCAGTCCCACATTCCCCAAAGCTTCCCTGGCGCTCCAGGTGAGGGAATAGACGAGCGCGGCCTTCTCGCTCCCGGCCACCTCCACGGTCAGGTTCTGGAAGAAATCCTTGGCCTGACGCTGTAAGGTCGAATCAAGGACGCTGACCGCAGCAGCCCGTTCCATGTATTTGAGCACCTCATCGAGGAGGATGAGAACCGGCCTGCCGCCAGCTCCCTTGGTGAGCAGGTCGCGGATCACATCCCCGCCCGGGGCCACGCGATCCTTGTCGTGATCGGCGACGAGGGGGAAGGCCTTCTCGGGATCGATCTGCCAGGCGATCCACCCCCACATGGTCTGGATCGTGCGGCCGTCTTCCAGCGTCTTGCCGTTACGGGCATCGAATTTTTCACCGTCGAAAACCGCCACAGCGACATTGGTAGGACAGGCTTCCAGCCTGTCAAGAAGATCCTTGCCTTCGGGAAGGGTCTTGAGGGCTTCGGGGTGTCTGGCCGCGTGGTACAGCGCCGCCAAAGTGTGGGATTTCCCACCGCCAAATGGCACCCGGAGCTTCAGGACTCGGTTGTAACCGGACTTGCCGGAAAGGGATGCCAGCACTTCGTCCAGGAGTTTTCGCAGATCGGCCGTGAGGTAGGTCGCCCGAAAGAAGGCTTCCGGGTCCCTATTGACTACGGGTACGTTGGGGTCACCCGCGGCGATGGCTCCGAGATCGATGGCGAACACCGCCTCGGTCAGCGCACCCGCTTCCACGTCAGGATGGAGCTTGACCAGGTCGGTCCAGGGACGAAGTGCATGTGTGCTCACTTTTTGGCCTCCGAATTTCGAATGAGTTCAAATAGGGTTCCTTCCCTTGCGGCCAGCCGTTGATCGATGAGCGCCCGCCAGTTGGCGACGAGTTTGTTGAGCGCGGTAGCTTCCGCCTGCGTGGTCGCCAGTGTGTGTTCCGGCCCGTCGTCTTTCCTGCCGGCCAACGCGGTCCCGGCGAGGGCTTGGGCTATAAGTCGCAACCGCTCCCGATCCGGCCTTGCCTCGTCGAGGAAGTCATTGAGCTTCCTGGGCTCGTTTTCCAAAAGCCACAGGATGCGGTGCAGGATATCGATCAGCGGGGCGGACTTGCCGTCATCCCTTGGCATCCCCAGCTTTTCGTCATTCCCTCGTTCGGCAAAATCGCGCAGTCTATACTTTCCCTTCTTCTTTTCGACCAGCGCGCGACTACCGGACGAAAGTCCGTTCTGGCCATCCAATTCCACATTCTGGCCGTAGGTAAAGACGATGGCCTCGCCCGCGTCCATCTCGGCAGCGCCGTACGTGTAGCGCCAGAGGACGTAGAACCGACTCGGCCCGTCCACTGCGGCAACGCCACTTCCGGTTACCCCGAAGATCTTCTCAAGGAGTGTTTCCAGCACGACTCCTTCCACCTCGGCCAGGAATTTCTCGGCCGGGACCTCCTCGCCATTGGCGTACTCCACGCGCGAGAAGCGGGTGAAAGCGCGCAAGCCTGCGCCAACCGCGGCAATGACCAGGTCCGCGCCGGTAATGCCCATCTTCCAGAGCGAATCCACCCGCTCGCGGACGATCTTCTCGAGATCGGACCGTACTTCGTCCTCATAGCTCCCCACGCTCTCACGCTCCAACCCTCTCACGCTCTCACGCTTCCGCGCGACCAGGAAGATGCTGGAGGCGAGGGCGGCAGTTTCCATTGCTACAAGCCGCGATTTCATTTCCGTATTAAGGGGCCAGGCCTCGGTTACGGTGAAGCCTGCCTTCCGCAAGGCATCCACGAGCGTGGACCAGCCGAGGGTGGTCTTGTGGGCATAGACCACGGTCATCTGGCCGCCGGGCTTCAAGACCCGGTTGGCCTCGGCAAAGGACTTGGCCATCATCTCTTCATAGGCTGTCCGAGCCTTTTGTTTGCTGCCGTTTTGCCTAACCGGATCAGCTACCGCCTCCTGTTTTTTCGGCGTACCTTCCGTTGCAAAGTGCTCCGGGTACAAATGGCCGACCGTGCGTTTGAGCCAGACGTAAAAAAAATCAGAAAGTTTCGCGTAGTCAACATTGTCGTAGTAGGGCGGGTCGGTGATGACGGCGTCGAAGGTTGCATCAGGCCAGGGGAGCGCCGTGGCCGAGCCGCGGAGGACCGTGGCGGGCGCCCCCGACCCCACGGTAAGTCCAATCGAGTCGAGCACGCGCCCAAGATGTTCGTTCCAATTCCCGGCGCTTGAGCCGATCGGTATACTCTCACCGAAGTCCCATACCATCGGGATTGCTTGTCGGCCAAAGAGGTGCCTAGTGCACTGAGCGACTGGTTCCCATGCGCTAATGGAGGTGCAAATATCAGCCACCTTGTCGAATGTTGCGCCCAAATAAGTCCCCACCGCCTCGGCTCTCTCACTCTTCACGCCCGCACGCTCCAGCTCTCCCACCGCCTCCCGCACCGCCGCGGCGAAGGTGAGCAGGCAGAGCATCTGGCGGGGGGTGAAGAGGGTTCCGAAATTAGTCAACCCATAAGGGAGACAAATACCACCTGTCATTCTGGCCTCAATCGGCTCATTCGGCACCGTCAGCCCTGATTTCCGGCAGAGCGCCTCGATGCGCTTTTGGATTTCTTCTTCAGGTGTAATGACAGGCTTCCCGCCTGTGGCTTCCAGAGCCTGTTCCACAGATAAGTACACCTTGCCCTGCCTGCCCGGCCGAGTGCAGACGATCGCCATCATCTGCTCGCCCATACGCTTGGCACATCCCTCGGCCTTCACATAACCGCTGTCCGCCACCGTCCCGCAGAAGGGGCAGGTGGCGTTACCGCCTTTGGAAAATCCCGCCGGGTCGAAGCCCAGGCCCTTTTCCGTGCGGCTTTCGACGACTTCGAAACGGACCTGCTTTTCGCCTTTGGGTGCGATCATCCGGAGCGCCACATAGCGGTCTTTCTTCTTGCAGAGCCAGGTTTGGCGCACGAGCGGCACAGTCGCTCCACACGAAGGATTTTTGCAGCGAACGGTCCGTGTCCAGAGATAGGCCACGGGCACGAGGTATCCGGGAGGGATGCTTTCCCTGTCTGAAGATTGCCACATTTCAGCCTGTACCGCAGGCCTGTTCTCCTTATGTGTGGGATCGGGAATGAGTGGGTAAAGGTCACCAATCTCGGCCTTGACCTTCTTGAGCACCCATTCGCCCCAGTAGCGGACCTCATCGGCCAGGCCGCCCCAGGTTGGATTTCCATCTTTATCTTTTGGCCCCATCATGCCGCGGACATTCGGGTCGGGCTTTCCGTATTTCTGCGGATAGACCAGCGTGCACAGTTCAATGATGTGCGCCACGGGGTTCAAGTCGAGGGCGTAGGCTTCACAACCGAGGCGCAGGGCTTCCAAAGGGATGGCCCCGCCTCCGGCAAACATGTCCAGCACCTTGGGACGAGGGGCGCGGCCTTCTTCGATGTCCTCGACGGTGACCGGCTTTCCGGTCTCTTCGGTCAACCGTTCAGCATGGGCTTCGAGGATGTGCCGCTGCGCTTCCTTGATGACGGCAGGGTCGCCTGGATACTTGCAGAGCCGCTCGATGAACTTGGCCGCATTGGCCCTGCCCAAGGCGTGGGAGCGTTGGAGGGTTTGAGCGTTGGAGGGTATCTTTCCATTCGCTCCCACACTCCCACTCTCCTCACTCTCACTCAGCACCGGGACGAACCGCGACGCCGGGACAAGCGCGCCGTACACCGCCGCTCGGCACGCCACCAGGGGACGCCGCGCCCACCAGAGGTGAAGGGTCGAGATGTGCCCCTTGCGGACGGATTTCTCCCGCGACGCCTCGGCGCTGATGGCCTGTATCGGCAGGAAGTCTTCTATCAGTCTTCGGTCCTCGGTCATGGAATGATCTTTCATGTGGTTCCCTCGTTCGAAAGAATGCCGCCTCTGGGCACATACACCCTTTTCGGGTCTTTGGGGCCGGTGCCGATTTCGCTCAAAAGCCCTCTTTTTACAAGTTTTTGCAGACGGCTTCTGGCTGTGCGGTCGGAGACATTCCACAGGCGCGCCGCCTGTGCCGTGCCGATCTCCCCGTGTTCTCGAAGGTGTTCCATCAGTTCCGCCTGCCAAAGAGGCCCTTTCTCCAAAGAGGGGCCGGTGCGTTGGCTGTAAAGCGTAACCCTGAAACTGTTGCCGATTTCCTCAAACCTTGGCGGCGCGATTCCGGCATCGCTGCAGGCCGCTATCATCCTGCCGATGCCTGAGCCCCATTGCTCGATGAGGCCGAGTTCCCGAAATACCCTGCCGATAACCCGGTTCCTCAGACGGGAAACACCGGAGAGGGCGGCCTCCAGGGTGATCCCGAAGGGCAGCATGCCGGGATTGGTGATTTCAATGCGGTCATCGAACACCGCGATGCGGATTTGCATCCCGCCGATGGAATAGTCGGCGTGCACCAGGGCATTGATGACCGCTTCGCGGACCGCAAGAGGTGGATATTCGTGGATGTCCTTTCTTCTCACCCTGCCGATTTCCGCAGCCTGCAGCGTATGGCGTTCGATGAACGCTACGGCGCTATCCACTGCATAGGGTAGGTATTCATCGATCTCCTTCTGATCAAGGAAACTGGCCGTAGTCTGCCCCTGGAAGCGGGCGCAACGGATGACGGCATCCGGAAACACGGATCGTCTTGTTTTACCGAACAGCAAGACGGCGCCCCGGGACGGAAACTCCCTGCCGGCATGATCCGCCAGAAGCCCCAGGGAACGGCGCGAAGACGGCGTGAATGGCCGGTTGACACGGGAGAACAACTCGGAAGCAGCACGGAAGTCTATGTCTTCCGAGTTGACTTCCGTGCATGGCTGCTCGTCGAAAAACACGTTGGCAGCCAGACGCCGGATGGCAGCGACAATTTCCGGTCCGGCCTGCCGGTTCGTGGAGCCGAGACGGATATAGACGCCTTTTTCCGGTCCTTCGGAACGAACAGCGTAGGGGCCGACCAGATGGGGAACCCGGATGACGAGGAGCTGCCGCTCACGCCATGAGACGACCTGGATGTCGGGGATCAGCGTGGGGATGATCGTATCCGCAAAAATATTGGCGAGCCGTTCCTCTTCGGCAAGAGGGTCCTGGACGCCGACGATCTCCTTTGTGCCGTCGCGAACACCGATCACGATGGTCCCGCCCGCCGTATTGGCAAAGGCCACCGCCGTTCGCACGATGCCTTGAATAGATCGGCAATTCTCCTTGAATTCGAGTGTTTTGCCCTCATTTTGGGCCAAGAGGTCTTTTATCATGGCAACCTCGATTCAAGCCTGGATACCTGTTCCACCGCCTCGGCCGGGATTTCGTAGAATCTCGCCGCCACGATTTCCCTCTTGGCATGGTCGAGCTTAGCGACGGGATTATGGATGCGCACAAGCTCGGGCGAATCACCCAAGGGGTCCCACACCACATAGAGCCAGTAGGTCTCGGCCAGTTGCGCCGCTTTGTACCACTCGTTGGTAGTCAGCCTTACCGGCTGCCCCCGCAGGCGGCCCTTGACCTCGATTCTTTTGACGAAGACCTCACCGGTGGCTTCATCGGCGATCTTGTGGGCGCGGATGTCGAAGCCCAACTTCAGATGGCCGACCCGCTCGATTCGGTCCTTGGGGAAGCCTTCCGCGATCAGCGCTTCAATGACCTTGTCTTCTGCGGCGATTTCGCTCTGCCGGCGAATATTGGGATCGAGTTCATCAGCCAAATCGGCGAGCTGAGCCTGGGTGTCGGCATCGCCTGCCTGCGCCGCAAGCTCTGCGGCAGGCAGGGGAGCTAGCACAAAGGCCGTTCCCACGTGCTTGACCGGTCCGGTTCTGGCGATCTCAAGCCGCTTCAAGCCGTCGAGGCGTTCCTGGCGTGCGCGCTGAAGTTCATCCACGTATTTCCTGGCCTCGTCAGCAGCGAGCTTGAATTCAGGCTTTGTCGTTGCCTCTGCCATTAGATTCATTGCCCGCTCCTGGGCACGGTCGATCCGGGCCTTGAACGACTTTTCCAGGTATTCCCGGCAAACCCGCGCGAAATGCTGCCGCTGGCTCTGACAACGGGCTCGGCATTCGAGCTGATAGGTCGCTTTAAGAAAATCGGTAGCCGGCAGCAACGGAGTCGGTTCGATCTTTTGCGGCGGATGCGGATGCGCCGCAAGATTGAGCAGGATGTCGCTCGGGATGACTTCGTAATGGCCCCGCCCCGCCTGCGCGCCGCGCGCGGGCAGGTCCTCCCGAACGGCCACAAGTTCGCCATAGAGCGGCACGTCGTTTCCCTTCGAGTCCTTGCCGCGGATCGATATCTCAAAAAAGTGGATGCGGTAGGATTCTTTGCACAATGGATCGACGAAGAAACCTACACCGCCCACAAGTCCGGCCAGCCGTTCGTTGAGTTTCTCGTCCACTGCTGCATAGAGCGGATGTCCCGGCCCCATCAACACGGCGTCAACATGAGCGTCCTGTTCCAGGTGGTGTTTGTGGAAGGTGATCTTTCGGTAGGACGATTCGGCTTTTCCGATCTTCTGGACGGAGCGGAGACGTTCAGAGCGAAGATCCGCAAGAACATGCTCGACGCGCCACAACCCGTCGGCTCTCGGCTCGATCCGAAGGCCCACTTCCCGAGCAGCAGCGACGAACTGCGCTTCCACATACCGGGGCATGAGCCGACGCTCTTCGACCTCGAGGTTTCGGCGCTGGAATGCTGAAAAATCCACGTGGCTGCGAGCGAGCGCAATGCCCGTGGCTTCCTCGTATTCTTTGAGCTTGGCCGGATCAATGCGGTCGATCTGGTCGAGGTACTCATCGAGCCGCCTCGGATCATAGGCGGCGTCACGGAGCATGTCCGGGAGGTTTACGTCGTTTAAGGACAGCACTTCGCCGATTACATCGAAAACGCGGCCTTCGAGGGCCTCGTTCATCTGGTCCAGCTTTTCCAGAAGGCGGTGGAGAATGCGGCCTTCAACGATGGGTTGGCCGTCTTCGGAGTCAGTGGCAACAAAGTTGAAAACATAGACATCCCGGTCCTGACCGATGCGGTGGATGCGGCCCAGACGCTGCTCCAGCCGAGTCGGATTCCAGGGCATGTCGTAGTTGATCATCAGGTGGCAGAACTGGAGGTTGATCCCTTCGCCGGCAGCCTCCGTTGCGACGCATATCTGCGCCCCGGTTCTGAAAACCTCCTGAGCTCGTTTACGTTCATGGGGATTCATGCCGCCGTGGATTTCGCAGGTGCTGAAACCCCATCTTTCAAGATGATCGCGCACGTAGCCGAGCGTATCCCTGTGCTCCGTGAAGATCAGGAGCTTTCCCCGGCCATCCTTAAGTTCCTTAAACTGCGCCTCGCCGAGGCATTTCTTCAAGGCGGCCAGTTTGGAATCGTTCGCGTTTTCCCGAACCCTTCGCGCCTGCTCCACCAGTTCTTTGAGGGCGGAGATCTCTGCTCGGAGTTGCTCAAGCTCCACCGCAGCCGTATATTCATCGACCAATTGATCACGTACCGCATCGTCGAGATCGTCTTCGTCCTGCTCGGCGTCAGGTAGGCGACCCTGCAAAGCGGCCAGCCGTTTGGCGCGCTGGGCCGGAGTGAGCCCCTTAAGCTCTTCCAGAAGATCTTCCTGCTTTTTCAACCGCCGCTTGAGAGACTCATGAATAGCGCAGGTTGAGCTCACCAATCTGCGTTGCAGGACTGTTCGGGTCAGCGCTGCGGAGGAACGCCTTTGCCCGGTCTGCTGAGGAATAAACTCGTTGATGTAAGCGGTAACGCTCTTGTAAAGGGTGTACTCATCGCCATTGAGTGTAAACGCAACTGTCTTCGCATGGCGGTCGGGAAAGAGACGCCTTCCATGAGCATCGCGCAGATCTTCTTTGAGACGGCGCAGGCACCATGGGGAGTTTTTACCAAGCCGAAAAATATTTTGGCGGATTTCAGCCGCCTGATTTTTCAGTCGGTGTGGCTCAGGAAATAAATCAGGATCGATGAGCCGAAGGAAATGAGCGAACTTGTCTTCATCCCCATGGTGGGGCGTGGCAGTCAGGAGGAGGACATGGTCCGCCTTAGATGTGAGACGCAACGCCAGATCATAGCGCTTCGTTGTCGCAACCTTGGATTCTCGATTCTGTCCGCCTGAGGCCGTCCTGGCCGAACACTTGTGGGCTTCGTCGATGATGACGAGGTCCCACCGCTGTTGCCAGACACGCTCGCGAACGTCTTCCTGCTTGGCATAGTCAATGGAAGCGATGATCTGTGAAGACCTCTGCCATGGATTGGTCAATTGCTGTTGATCAACCGCGGAAAAGATAATGTCGAAAGGCTCGCCGAACCAGCGGAGCATCTCATCCTGCCATTGGATGGTGAGCGGGGCAGGGCACAGGATGAGAATGCGTTCAATCGCCTCGCGAAGCTTCAGTTCCTTTACCAGGAGCCCGGCCATAATCGTCTTGCCGGCTCCAGGATCATCCGCCAGCAGAAACCGCAATCTGGGCTGCGGAAGCATCGCCTGGTACACCGCTTCGATCTGATGCGGCAAGGTGCGGATGCCTGAAAGGCTCACGGCGAACTGTTGGTCATGCGCGTAAGCCAATCGAATTCGGGCGGATTCGATCAGAAGCCGCAGTTTCTCGGCGTCCACGGGCGTTTGAACCTTCGCTTCACCGGGACACTGTCCAAGAACGGCTGCTGCCTCTTCGGCGGAAATGACGGCCTCTTCCAAGGAGCCGTCGGGAAGACGAACGCGACACTCGTAGCCTGCCAAATCATCAGAACCGAGCGGTCGCGCATCTTCCAAAATAACAGGAACATCAAAATGTCCCGGAAGCATTACGCGCTGCCCAATCTGAGATACCAGGCGATTATCGCTCATTCCTCACCTATTAAAGGTCAGTCTATAACCCAGGATTATTCCTGCCTTTTCAGCCATTCATCAATGGCGACCTTAAGGAAACGCCCATGACGCCCCACTTTTTGAGAGGGGGATTTTGCCTTCCCGGACGAGCTTGTAGAGCGTCGACTTCGGTATTTTCAGGTAGGCGGCCAACTCTTCAATGGTCAGTACGTCTCCCGGCTTTCTAACCATCGGGTAACCTCTCATAATTTATCTCATCCAGACCATAATGATGTTCCTGTGTATAATTAACGACGATTATTGTCAAGTAATTTTGGTAGTTTGCAGAGTTATTCCGACATGGAAGCCGCCATATCCTTTATCACGGCATTCCAGTGCATCATCAAGCTTTCGGTATCGATGGTCACATTCCGCGGCGGTATCGAAAGGCGGTAGCACCCTGATCCGTTGTTCTCGATGATTCTCCCGTCCTTCTTCAGGGTAAGGCTCCGGAGCTCATTCCTCAGCCGCGAGACGAGCTGCGTCGACAGGTCTGCATGATGAAAAGCGACCGCTTTCCCCAGACAGGATACGAGTTTTTCCTTCAGGGACGTTTCCTCCAGGAGAGCGAGTTCGTCAAGGGCGCCCGCGGACGAGGCGAGGTCGACCCTTTCTGCGAGAAGCCCGGCGAAAAGAATGGTATCAAGCTTGCTCGGGAGGAATACCAGTACCTGGTCGCCCTTCCCCACCAGGTGGGCCACGTTGGCAAGGAGAACCTCCGTCAGATCCTCGAAATCAATTTCGGCGAGAGGCTCGGAATTCTTTTCGAGGGTATTGTGGGTCCTGTAATGGAAAATCCCTTTGGAGAGCACGCCCTCGTGCAGCTCGACCGGCCTCTTGTCAAAAGAAAGGAGGTCGGCGCCCAGCCACCGGGCGAGGGCATCGGTGTTCCCCAGGACGGCCGAGAGCCCGATGACCTGCGGGCGATGCGGCGAGGAGACGATCTTGGTCGGGGTGATCACCAGCCCCGGTCCCCGGTCCGGGTCGCCGATTTCCTGGAGTTCGTCGACGACCACCAGGGCGATGTTTTTCAAGAGGAAGGGGTTCTTGACCATGAGTTGCGCCATCTTCTCGTAAACGATGACCGCTATTCCGAACTCGCCCGCCTCGACGCGGCCTCGTCCATGCCGGTCTACGTGAGGATGGACGAGTCAATCCCGCTCGACAGCAGTCTCCTCAACCGGATCGTGAAGTCGATCCGTCTGAAAAAGAATGTCGGCTTCTATTACAAGTCCGGAAAAATAGGGACAGACGCCATTTTTGCCGTTTGTTTTTTTAAGGGGCTGCCAGACTTGACGCTTGACAATCTTCATGGCTGCCAGAATCTGGGCGATCATGGCCTTGCCGACGCCCTTGACCTGAAGAATATCTTCCTGCCGTGCGGCGAGCAGACCTGTCAAGCCGCCGAAGCGTTCAAGCATTTCCCTGCCAAGCTCAATGGCGGTTTGGCCTTTTCTTCCTGTGCGCAATAATATAGTCAGAAGCACCCCATCACTCAAGGCTTCCGGCCCCTTTTCGAGCAGCGTTTCACGCGTACGTTTATCTTCGGGTCAGGAGACAATCTCTTTTAATAATCGCCCCTTGCGGACGGATTTCTCCCGCAACGCCTCGGCGCTGATGGCCTGTACTGGCAGGAAGTCTTCTATAAGTCTGCGGTCGTCAGACATGGAGGATATCCTCCTCGGTGATCGGTAAATCGTCGTTCACCTTGGCCCCGATCCAGCTCAACATGTTCAGGTTACGCACCGTCAGAGCGACCTCCTTTTCATCGAGAGGTGGTCTGCGCTTCTGTTTCCACTTCATGACGGTATTGAGGATATCCTTCTCAGTGGGCCTCTCTTCAGGACGTGCCTTTGCCTCCTGGGCGGCAAAATGCACTGTGGCGGCGACTTCAGCCTGTCGGGTATTCATCCGCATGAAAAGGTCAGCGACTTTCTCGATGATCGGCTCCCACTCCCTGATCTGCTGGTCATAAGCCCTTCGAGCATCGGGAAATGTCTGCCCGACACGAATGGCGAACATCCGTCCGAGTTGTTCTTCGCGTATAAGGCCGTTGTTCACCAAGGCGGTGATGCGCTCCTTGAGGGCAGGGGCATAAGGGCCGTAGCTTCCCCGCTGGTATTTCAAGCCTGTTGGAATTCCACACTCGCTTGCAAAATATGCGATCTTCTGGAATGTCGTCCGTCCGACGGGCCAGTGAAAAGGCTCATCCTCGATTCGTTTCAGCACTTCTATAACGGCCACCCATGCGGGGTCGATTTTGTAGGGCGAAAATAGGGACAGACCCCATTTTTTGATATGGAGGAGCTTGGGGGTTAAAAACTTACCAAGGCATACGCCATTACATCAATTTCTCCATTCTTAATCCCGGGGAAAATCTATCATATGAAAGACTAGGTCGGCATCGAGGGAAAAGATATTCATGATGAATACTACGAAACCATGAACACGCATTAAACATAGGAAGGTCAATACTTCTATCTTTTTTTCTCATTTGGGAGGGTTTCTGACCATGGCGAACGAGGCGGTATCCCGCGGCTTTGCATGATTTGAGCCGTTCTTTTCTTAGGCTTATCACATTCCGGGTAATTCAACCGCGCCTTCTTGAGCAGTGAAGGAGTCGATTTTCTCTTTCATGTGTTTATAATGAGAGCCTTTCCAGAATACGCGATCGCATTCAGGACAGTGGGCAAAAGATTCGTTTTCTTCGTAGACAATCGGGGGTACGAATTTTTGGGCTTCTTTCTTCGGCAAAGGCTTAATTGATGCATTGCATGAGACGCAGCGGGTAAACGGATCAATCTCGCTTAGGAGGTTAAAGCGCTCCAGGACCTGCTTTAGTTGCTCCTCCCAGCGTTCGCTTTCGATGAGCAAGCTTTTTCCCAGTGTTCTTTTTGCCAATTCTCGATCCCGGGTAAGGAGGATGCGTTGTTCCTTTACTGCAAGTTCGATGAGCCCTTGATCATCGCTTCTTGTGCTGTAAGCCACATCGAATCCTAAAATACGAAGCCAGCGGGCTAATTTGCCAACCATGCAGTCGGCCAGGAATTTCATCGTCTTATCCATTTTTTAAAAAAGGGAAGGGCTTTCAAGTCCCTCCCCTTTGTCTATTTCAAAGAATGGCCCGGGTGATGAGAAAGAGAACGGATGGGCAAAGGAGGCAACCCAAACCCGTGTAGAAAGTGGCCGTCATAGCTCCGTAAGGGACCAGGGCGGGATTTAAGGCCGTAAGCCCTGCCACGGTTCCGCTGGTTGTTCCAATGAGACCCCCCATGACCATCGCCGCCTGGGGGTTGTTTATCTTGAGGGCATTCCCCATGAGGGGTATGAGAATCATGGCTAAAACGGCCTTAACCACCCCGGCGGCAACGGAAAGGGCAATGGCCTGGGAGCTGGCCCCTATGGATTCCCCCGTTACGGGCCCGACGATGAAAGTGCAGGCCCCTGCGCCGATGGTAGTAATATCTTTGACATCCGTGAACCCGAAAATAAGGGCAACGATAACCCCAATTATGTAAGCCCCCACAACCCCTATGATGAGGGAGACCATGGCCATTACGCCCCCTCTCCTTATTTCTTCGATTTTGGCTCCATATGCCGTCGCCACGATGGCATAGTCCCTAAGCATGGAACCACCGAGCAGACCCACACCGGCGAATATTTTCACGTCGGCCAGGCCTTTGGCCTTACCTGTATAAAGACCGGCAATGCCCGAGATGATCATGGCGATGATCATGGCAATGGTAAAGGTGTTCGATTTTTCCCTGAAAATATACTTGTTTACGTACATAGAGACGTAATAAATCAATCCCACAACGAGGAGCGCCCAAATAAGCCCGTTTTTGGTAATTAACTCTTGCAAGATATTAAAAGGCCACATGGTCTTCACCTCCCATCATTTTTGATTTTTGCGTATTTGGCGAGAAACGGGGTAAGGAGAAGCAATCCAAAAACGGCAAGTCCGCCGGCGAGAAATGCGATGAGCCCACCTTTGAAAGCACCTATGATGTTGGATTGAAGCACCATGGCCACGATGATCGGGACGTATATGGCTCCCACGAACTTGATGCCCAATTTCGTCTTTTCTGCCACCTTCTCCTCCCAAAACTTCGTGTTCGTCAGGAGGATGAGGAACAACATGGCGAAACCCACACCGCCTACATCGCCCACATTCAGGAGTTTGCCCAAGCTGTAGCCAATGAGTTCGCCGACCAGAAAAACACCGGTAAGAATAGCAAGACCGTAAATCTCCATATTATTTCCCTCCCTTCTTTTTTATGTCTTCATAGGTAAGAACGGTGCCCTTTTTTCTCAAATCCTCTATTTTATCTTCTGCGTAGTTGAGAACGTTTTTCAACACTTCCACGGTATGCTGTCCCAAAAGCGGGGCCGGTGACCACACTCCTCCAGGTGTTTCGGACATTTTCATGGGTGAACCGGCAATCTTCATTTTGCCCACTTCCGGCTGGTCTATTTCGACAATCATTTTCCTGTAATTAACCGCCGGGTCGTTCACCACCTTGTCTATCGTGTTAATGGGCGAACAGGGGAGATTGTACTTTTCGAACAGATCGAGCCACTCCTTGCACGTTTTCGTGAGGAAGATTTCATCAAGGATGTTATTGAGTTCGTCCCTGTTTTCCGTTCTCAGCTTGTTCGTCTTGAATTTGGGATGTTCCACCAGGTCATTCCTGCCTATCATTTCGCAGAATTTGGCCCATAGTTGGTCGTTTCCGATGGGCACGATGATCCAGTCGTCCTTCGTTTTGTAACCCTGGAAAGGCGTGATGGTGGGATGCATTGAACCGAGAGGACTGGGAACTTCGCCCGTGACCGTGTATCTCACGATGGCGTTTTCGAGGATGTAAACAAGACCGTCCACCATGGACATATCTATCTTTTGCCCTACACCCGTCTTGTCCCGGTAGAGTAAGGCGGCCAGGATCGCGATGGCACATTGATGGCCGGCTACGATGTCACCGACAGAGGTGCCCACGCGGCAGGGAGGACCGCCGAGGGGGCCCGTGATACTCATGATGCCGCTGTAAGCCTGGGCGACCATGTCGTAGGCGGGTTTGTCTCCGTACTCGGGCAGGGTGTCATGACCGAACCCGCAGATGGAGGCATAGATGATGCGGGGATTAATTTTCTTCAATTCTTCATAACCGAATCCTAATTTCTCCATCGTTCCGGGCCGGAAATTCTCCAGCACCACGTCGGAGACTTTGACGAAGTCCCTTAAAACTTGTTTTCCCTCCTCTTGTTTCAGATCGAGGACGACACTTTTTTTGTTTCGATTGATGCTGATAAAATAGGCACTCTGGTCTTTGATGAAAGGCCCGAACTCCCGAGCGTCGTCTCCCCTCGGCGGCTCGATGTGAATGACCTCGGCGCCGAGGTCGGCAAGCAGCATCGAGGTCGTCGGCGCGGCCAGCACGTGGCTTAGATCGCATATTCTTATTCCTTCTAAAGCCTTTTTCATACTGTACCTCCGAAATTTTGATGGTGTGACTTATGAAGATTCTAAATCAAGGAATACGTTCTCACCCCCTTTTCCTTTTGTGAAGCCCCTCCCGAACGTGAATTATAGAAAGTGTGGCAAGGTAAGTCAATTACAATCGCCACGTAAAAGGAACGTTTGATTTTTTTTACGCCGAATCACGGCAATAAAAAAGCCCCCTGGGGAATTTAAATTTTCCAGGGGGCTTTTTTTGAGATGTGGACTGACCTATCCGACCAGGTTCTTAATGCCTTCGATCACGGGGTTGGTGAAGAGGGCAATGAGAATGGTGTAGAGGGCAAAAACCCCGGCCACTTCGCCGGTATACATCTTTTCGTACTTGTGCTTGAGGCTAATTAGCGTCATCCCGCCCACGATCAGGCAACCGAGCTGAAAATAAGGGAAATTACCAGCACCGGCCGCGGCATACTCGGCTAAGGCAAACGTTCCTGTGAAGAGAACAACCACGATGGCTGCGATTATGGTTCCTACTGTCTTTTTCATTTTTCATCTCCTCCTTGGGATTTTTTTTCTTTTGTCTTTAGATAATGCTTAAGCCGTGCCAGGTTCTCTATCGCACTCGAAATATTTTGTAAGTATCTGCAATGTTTGGAGATAAGTCGATGGTACAAGATGAGAGGGAGATTTTTTTCCATTATGGAGACGGATTTTTTGAAAGAAACTTTAAACCTGCTTGAAAGAAATGGACGGAAGGCGAGTAAATTCCTCCCGTAATGAAAGGAGAGATGAAAAAACTTAAGATGGCCGTCGTCAAATTGCCTGGGCTTCTTTTTCCTTCGCCACACAAGCGAGGCACTTTTCCCCGTGTTTGGCCGGGTAGGCCTCACCACAGACAGGGCAGATGGCGACGGCCCCCAACTTGGGCCTTCGGTAGGTCTCGGGCCGGATGCGTACCTTTTCCCACCGGAGGATTTCCTCTCCTCCTGCTCGTATTTCCCTTAGAATCGACTCGATGGCCTGTTCTTTCTTGGCTTTCTTTTTCAGGAACCAGGCTTCTATTTCTGGAAAGTTTGAGAGTTTCTGGGGGTCAAGGTGCACCCTCACGCCTTCGCCCGTTTCTTTGTCATAGAGAATGATGGCGAAGCGGCCGAAATCCACGATGGATAACCACCCGTTTCCAATGGTGCAAGGCGTGAGAATCTGAACCGCATCGGGTAGGCAGACGCTCGTCTCGCATATGGCATCGTAAAAGCGACCAGGGGGCAAGTGTTTTTGGGCTACGTCCACCATGACGCCCCCGATGATGACACCGGGGGCGCAAGAGCCGTGAAATGCCTTAACCCTTTCGATAAATTCTTCAAATGTGTAGCCGCAAATCTTTCTTTCGATCTTGCCCATGTTCAGGCCTTTTTAGGTTCCGTCGGTTCTACCCGGCAGGGCACGTAGCGATGGATGGGGGTGCCGAAACGGTCGCGGTGGGTATTCTTCGTGAGGCGATTTACATTGGCCCCATATTTTTTTCCCTGATGGATGAGACCGAAGCCGTGGGGAATGGTTACATGACCTTCCCGCTCGTTTTCCGTAACTTCCAATTCGATCTCCTCTGACCCCGCTTCCGTTACGACACGCACTATCTCGCCATCCTTCAGGTTCAGCTTTTCTGCATCCCGGGGATGCATGGTGACGGTGCAAGCCCGGCGTCCCTCATTCCAGGTGGGGTCACGCATGAGGGTGTTGGCGTTTACCTGGATGTGGCGGCCGGCCATGAGGATGAAGGGGTACTGTGGATCCGGTTTTAGCTCTACTTCCTCTCTTTCGGGTGTCAGCCCGGCGAGTTCTTCCAAAAGTTCCGGGATGTAGAGGTTAATGCGGCCGTCATCGGTTTTGATCTGCTTCAGATTATTATCCTCTTCCACCTTGCCGATCCAGATGCCTTCCGGATGGGAAAGGATGGCCTCGAAGATTCTTTCCGGGAGATCATCTCCTGGGGTGAAACCTGCCCTGACGGCGTTTTCCTTCACTTCGGCCGACGTGACCTGCAAGAGCCCCCAGAGGGCAGCCAAATGCACCGATCCTAACGCTTTTCCCAACGTCTTTCCGAGGATAAAGGGCATCTGAGGAAGGATACGGGGATTTGCGGCCACAAACTGTCCCAGGGCCTGGGCAAAAGCGCTTCTATCTTTAAAAGCAGCCTGGTAAAGTTCTTCCGGGATGGGAGGGATCAGGCCCAGGCGATCGGCGAGGCGGAGGTGTATCTCTCCCAACTCCAACTGCTCACCTTCCGGCTCGATGATGGGACGCCTCATCTGGAAGAAAACTTCCGGGAAGGTGAGGGGGAAGAAGGTGCCATCCCAGGATTCGTATCCCGTTCGGGCGGGAAGGACGTAGTGGGAAATGGCGGCCGTTTCCGTCATGGCTATTTCGGCGGTGACGAGCAGGTCGAGGCGAGAGAAGGCCTCTTCGTAGGCGGTGGTATCGGCATAGGAGCGCAAGGGATTGGCGGCACACACATAGACGGCACGCAACCTTTCCGGGTGGTCGGTCATGATTTCCTCAGGCATGACGTTGGGCGGGTAGGAGCCGCAGACGGGAAAGGAGTTGGTCGCCACGGTACGCCACACCCGTTCATCCCTTTCGTCCGTGTGAGAACCCATAGGGACGAAGTGACCGGGAAAGACGTTTCCACCCCGCACGCCGAGGCGGCCGCAGATGGCCTTCAAGATGTTTATCAGATAAGAAGAGAGGGCGCTATGGCGGTTCATGTAAATGCCTAAGTCATGACGCATGGAAGAACGGCGATGGGCAAATAGGTCACACAACCGGTAAACCGTATCATATTCAAGGTGACAGGTGGAGATGGCGGCCCGAAAATCGAAGCCGTAAAAGTAATCCCTGATCTTTTCCCAGCCGGTCGTATGGCGTTCGAGGTAGTTTCTGTCCTCCCAGCCGTGATGGAGAATGATCGCAATCATGGCTTTGAGCAGCAGGGCATCGGCTCCCGTCCGCACAGGCAGGTGAAGGTTGGCGATCTGGGCCGTCTCCGATTTTCGAGGGTCGATGACAACGAGCATCTTTTCCGGGTCCCGGGCCAGGCGCAGGAGGTGCCTCGGCGCCTGGGGAATTTGGTGACTCTGCATCCCATTCCAGCCGATGGCAATGAGCAAGTCCGTTTCGGCCACATCGGGGCCGTCGTGGATGTACTGGCGTCCGTACATGCGGCCGCACACCCAGAAGTCTCCTGCAAATTCCTGGGCCAGGGCGCTGTAGTGGTACTGGGAGCCCAGCCCTCTTAAGAGGCGCATACCGAAGGGGGATTGAAAGTGGCACCCCTGTCCCCCCGCGCCCATGTAAGCAAAAGAGCGCGGCCCGTACCTTTCAATGATGCTTTTTAGCTGTTGTGCTATTTCCCCGATGGCCTGCTCCCAGGAGATGCGGACAAATTTCTCCCCCTCCCGCTTCATGGGGAAAAGGAGGCGATCCGCGTGGTGCTGGTGATAGGCGATGTTGAGGCCTTTTCGGCAGGCGTATCCTTCGCTGCGGGGATTCGTTTTGTCTCCCCTTACCTTTACGATCCTGTTTCCCTCCACTTCCACCTCAAGCCCACAGGTCTGGGGGCAGAGGACGCAGCTCGACTTATGTACCGTACCCATACTTCCTCCTTTCTTTGGTCAGCCGGCTTGCCTCAGCCGGATCAGCGTACTTAAAACCCATTTTCTCTCTTCGTCGGATAAATCCCGGGTGAATTCCCGGTTTGCCTCTTTAATTATTTCTTCCACCTTTTTCGCCAGTTCCCTCCCTCGGTCGGTTAGGCAGATCAAAAAAGAACGCCGGTCCTCGGGGTTTGTCCGCCTTTCGATTAATCCCCCCCCTTCCAGGCGGTCTATGATGCCCGTTAAGGTGGCCATATCCAGTTCCGACCTTTTGGCAAGGACGGTGGCCGTTACCTCGTCTGAGTCTCCCAGGAGGCGAAGGATGAGGGATTGAATGGGGGTGATGCCGAGGGAGGCCACCTTTTGCCCGAGGAATTTTACGGCCGCCTGGCTTGTCTTGGTTAGCTGAAAGAAAATGCACTCCGTTTCCGTCATTTTATCTGTGTTTCTCCTTCCTCCAAAGGTATCTTCCCGTATCTTTCTACCATACCCCACGCCAAGTGATATAGGGCGGTGCCGAGGATAATACCGATTAAGTATCCGTAAGGGAGGCAAAGAACTGCCGCCCCCACGGAGAGGGTAATCGAGAGGTTTATCCGGCTGGGAAGCTGGTCGTGAATGAGGCTTAAGAGGGCGGCGGCTTCGCAAAGGAGGATTACCCCCAGCAAGGGCAGGGGAAAGTTGTGGATGATCCGCGCGAGGACCGTCCCACCCATAAGTCCCGAAAGGACGTAAAACGAGCCGTAAATGATCACCGAGCCTCCCGTCCTGGCCCCGAAGGCGTAATGCCCGGCAAGCCCGCCGCAGCCGTGACAGACGGGTACACCCCCGAAGAGGGCAGTGAAGATGTTGGCCAAAGAGTAAGTGAGCCCTATTTTCCTGAAACTTACGGGCCTGGTCGGAAAGAGATCAGAGACGGTCTGTTTCGTGGCGATGACGGAGTTGGAAAGGGATAACGGCAGTTGGGGCAGGGCGAGGAGAATGAGGCCGGCCCATATTTCCGAGGCGGTGGGGAGCGAAAACCTAATGCCGCCATGGGGGAGGGATGCAATTTTCAGGGGATTTGCCTCCGAAAGAAGGGCCCAGAGGACACCGATGGCAATCACGATGAGACCGGGGGGTAGGAGATCGTTTCCCCACAAGGCAATCATGACGATGAGACCGGCAAAAGCGAAAAGATACCCGATCTCCCCCAGGGTAGGAATGTAAGAGTTGACGGCCAGGGCGGCCAGGCTCAAGCCTAAGCCCAACTGAATGCCACGGATGACTGGCCGGGGGATGAGTGTGGCGAGCTTATCCAAGCTCCCAGAAAGGGCAAGGGCGAGCATAATGAGACCGATGGCAAATCCACCACCGTAGATCACCCCTTCCGTTAGATGTTGCGTGATGATGATAACCGCCATGGCCTTCAGGGGTTGCATGGGCATGGGGAGGCGGTAGAGGTAACCGGTCATGATCTGCACAAGCCCAAAAAGGATGAAGGCCCGCGAGGCGTTCATGCCCGACGCCAGAATAATACCCACGATGAGAGGAAGGTCCGTACCGATATCGCCGAAACTGCCGGCGAGCTCATGACGGTCGAATCTGATCTCACCTTTCTTTTCGGAAAGAAACCGCAACGCCTCCTCCCCGTCGGTTCGTGAAAAAAAAAGATAATATGCGTGCAAATAATTTGCAAGCAAAATTTATTTACGTCGTTGACAGGCCCCTCAGGTCTTCCTATGATGGGCCAAAGTGATGGAGTAGGAGTCATATGAAAAGGCATCTTGGCTGGATAGCCCTCTTTTTTGCCTTCTTTGCCTTGCCTGTTTGGGCAGGAGATGTGGTGGAGAAGAGGGAAGAAATGGTGCGCCGTCAGATTGCCGATCGCGGGGTGAAGGACCCCGCCGTGCTCAAGGCGATGAGAAGCGTGCCTCGACACCTCTTCGTTCCATCTCATCTTACAAGTGAGGCCTATGAGGACCACCCCCTTCCCATCGGCTTCGGGCAGACCATCTCCCAACCTTTTATTGTGGCGCTTATGACAGAACTGGTAAAGCCTCAGAGTCGACATAAGGTGCTGGAGATAGGAACCGGTTCCGGTTATCAAGCGGCCGTTTTGGCCGAGGTCGTCCAGAAGGTTTTGACCGTGGAGATTATCCCGGAATTGGGTATAGCGGCAAGGCAGCGCCTAAAGGAGATGGGATATAAGAACGTATTTGTGCGCCTCGCCGACGGTTACAACGGCTGGCCGGAAGAGGCGCCCTTTGACGCCATTATAGTAACCGCGGCGGCCGACCATATCCCTCCACCCCTTATCGCCCAGCTCAAGGACGGGGGAAAGATGGTTATTCCCGTGGGAAACCCGTTTCTTGTCCAAAACCTCGTCTTGGTGGAGAAGAGACAGGGTAAAGTGACAACGCAAAATATCCTTCCCGTCCGTTTTGTCCCGCTGACGAGAGGAAAATGAAAAATTATGGCCCCCCCATCGCCCTCGCGGTAGTATCGGCAACCTCGATTGCCTTTCAACTCTCGATGGTTCAGATTTTTTCCTTCACCCAGTGGTACCATTTTGCCTTCCTGGTGATCTCCATTGCCCTCCTCGGGGGTGGGATGGCGGGCACGATGATCCATCTGTGGCAAGAGCCGCTTGTGCGTCGGTACGAGGTGATTTTTCCCCTTTGCCTCGCTCTGGCAGCGGGTGGAATGATCGTTTCCATCTACCTGACGCAGTGGGAACCCTTGCGGTTTGATTCTTTCCTTATCTTCACCGGCTTTAAGGAAGGGGTGAAGCTCCCTTTAACCTACCTCATCCTCCTGATGCCTTTTTTCTTTTCCGCCTTAGCGATCGGGCTTTTGATAACCAAAGAACACAAGTACGCGGGGCGCGTTTACTTCTGGAATCTTTGCGGCTCCGGGATAGGCGCCACCCTGGGATGGGGCCTTATGTGGTTTCTTCCGGCCGAGCTTTTCCCCCCTTTGCTTTCGAGCCTGAACATTTTGGTTTGCCTATTGTGCCTGCCTAAGAAAGGGAAGTACGTGATCACGGGCACCTTGGGCTTGGTGGCTCTTCTTGCCGTGCCGGCCTGGATGTGGCCGCCGAAGCTAGTTTTGTCGCAGTATAAGGATTTAAGTCGCATCCTTCATCTTCCCCTTTCCCGGGTGGAAGAAGAGCTTTCAAGCCCTTACGGTCGGCTTCATTTGGTCAAAGCGCCTTTAGTAAGGTATGCCCCGGGCATAAGCCTTTCCTTTCCAGGGCAACCCCCTTCTTTGCCTCTGATTTTTTTGGACGGAAATGGGGTGGGGCCCCTTTTCTCTTTCTCAACTCTCAGGAACGCATCCATCCACGATTATACCCTGGCCGCTTTGCCCTGGTCGATAAAGAAAGCGAGGGATGTGCTCGTGCTTTCCCGGGATGGCGGTATCTACGCGGCCTATGCCCTGTATCGGGGCGCCCGGAACATTACGGTCGTCAACCCCAACCCTGTCCTTACCCGTCTGATAGCGAAAAATTTACCGGTTTGCGTAAGCAACGCCGATCATCGCTCATGGCTGGAGAAGGACGAAAAAACATACGACCTCGTCTATTTCCCCGTGTTGGGTAGCTGGGGTGGAAATGCGGGTGTCAATGCCGTGGCGGAAGACCACCTTTTCACCGCCGAAGGGGTGAGGAGGGCGTTCGAGAAACTAAACCCTCAAGGGATGATGGTTTTCCTCCTCTGGGAGGATTACCCGACCCGCTATCCCCTTAAGCTTTTTGCCACCCTCACCCAGGGGTTGCAGGGAAGGGGTGCGCTTTACCTCGTGCGGGGAATGAATCAGCTCGCGCTGGTCATCAAAAAATCCCCCTTCACGGCCGAGGAAAGGGGAAAGCTTACTGCTTTTTCCGAGGGCCTTCAGTTCGAAGAGCTGAGCTCGTCCGCGTGGGAGAAAGATGGGCGCGATTACCCCTTTGACATCGCTCCGGCTACGGACGATCGGCCGTATATCCATCAGTTTCTCCGTCCCCGGTCTCTTCCCGTCCTTGCCCGTTATTACGGTTGGGAAAGGGTGCCCTTCTTCGAGGTGGGTTACCTCATAGTTTTTATCACGCTAGCCCAGGTGGTGGTCATTGCCGCTTCGTTCATTTTTCTGCCCCTTTTGACCTCATCTTTCCGGCCTCGGGGCGTGATGAAGGTCTTTCTCTATTTTGCCGGCATTGGGTTGGGCTATATGCTGGCAGAGATGGCCTTTATCCAGAGGTTCGTCTTCTATTTTGGCTCGACGATAAACTCTCTGACAATGATCGTAGCATTGATGCTTGTCTCTTCCGGCTTAGGAAGCCTGGCGACTTCTCGGGGATTCTCCAACCTCCAGATGGTGATCGTTCCATGCTTCATCATCCTGATCTTGGGAGGCCTAAGTGTTTTTCTTACGCCCACGTTGATAAGCACGGCCGGTTACCCCTGGGGGGCTCGTTTGGCCCTGACGGTTGTTTTCGTCTCTTTCGTTTCTTTTCTCATGGGTATGCCGTTTCCTATGGGTATAAAATGGCTGGGAAAGAAGGTGGCAGGCTTCGTTCCTTGGGCATGGGGGGTAAACGGATTCTTTTCCGTCTTAGGGGCTTGCCTTGCGACCGTCGTGAGCGTCGAGGTGGGCTTTCGCGCCCTTTTGTGGGCGGCGGCCATCGCCTACGCCGGCACGCTCCCCCTTAGCTTCTACTTCGGCAAAAGTAATTGACAGGAAGGTCTGTTTGCGAGAGACTACGGCAAATTCTAAAGGGGGGATGGAAGATGAAGTATCTCGACATTTTCTTAAGAGACGAAGATCGCATGCTTCAGGAACAGGTGAGGAAGTTCGTGGATGCGGAGATCATGCCTTACCGCCAGCAACTAGACGATGATGAAGACCACGTTATTGTCCACCAGATACTTAAGGGCCTTTTCGATATGGGTCTTCATCTGAGGTATTTCCCGGCTGCCTACGGAGGTTGTTCAGACCAGTCGACCTTTGTCAGCAATAGTATCATGTTGGAAGAGATAGCGCGGGGGGATAGTGGCATCGCCGTTGCCTTTTCCTGTGTTGGGTGGGCATTCCAACCGGCCGTGCTTGCCAGAAACAAGGCCATTCTGGAGAAGTTCGTGCCCCTGTACACGGGAAAGGAAGTGAGGCTCGCCTGTTTTAACATGACCGAGCCGGGCGGTTCACATGGGGGCGGGGGATGCGACATTGAAAATCCCACCCTCCATGGCCGCACCATTAGAACCATCGCGCGCCTGGAAGGGGATGAATGGGTCATCAACGGCCAAAAGTTATGGGCCACCAACAGCGGGGTGTCGGACCTCTACTGCACCGTTTGCACCACCGATCCCAACGCGGGAGATAAGGGCATCGCCCTCATTTACATTCCCCATCCCACACCCGGTATGACTTTCGGAAAGTTCGAACGTAAGACAGGCATGAACGCCGACCGCAACTGTGCCACCTTCCTCACGGACGTGCGCGTACCACGGGAATACCGGGCATCAGAAGAAGGGAAAGACGCGGAATTGTTCCACTTAAACCTGGTCACCGGTCGCCTGGGAGGCGCCGCCATGGCCGTGGGTAATGCCCAGGGGGCCTTTGAACGCGTGCTCGAGTATACGGGCGAGAGAATCGTGGCCGGTCGCCCCATTCGGCAGCATTCCATCGCCGCTGGGATGCTTGCCGATATGGCCATGGGTATCGAAACGGCCCGCATGTACTATCTCGCCGCCGCGTATATGATGGATAATCACAGGAAATTTGGTGGCCTCCGTTCGAATTATATCCTCTCCCGCGTGAGTCTGGCCAAGGTTTACGCGGCCGAAGTGGCTGTCATGGTGACGAACAAGGCCATGGAACTCATGGGTTCCTACGGCTATGTCCGCGATTACGATGTGGAGAAATACTGGCGTGACTGCAAGATAATACAATTGTGGGAAGGTGGAGCCCAGCTCGGGAGGTTCGACATCTGTCGCGGATACTACGATTGTAATCTGTGAAAGGGTGGGCGAAAGAAGATGAAAGACCAATTCGCCATCGTGGGCGTGGGTTACACGCCCCAGGGGGACGTCCCGGTCAGGTCTTCCTTAAGCTTTCATCTGGAGGCTTGCGTAAATGCCATAGAAGATGCCGGAATCGATCGGAGGGAAGTGGACGGAATCATCTGTTACCGCCACTTTCCCCCCTCGACGGGGGAGAAGGAGGTAACCCCTTACCTTATTGCCCAGCATTTAGGGCTCAAGCCCACCTACCTCGCCCAGGATGCCAACTGATCCCGTAATCATCTCATGCACGCCGTGGGCGTGCTAAAAGCAGGGTTCTGCAAGGCGGTCCTAATCACCTACGGTCATAGTGCCCGATCAGGCGATAGCATGCTGAAGATGCTTGCCTCCATGAATGCCGATGACGCCGTCTTCGGTCACTTCGGGGCCGCGGCCGGTTATGCCCTCGCCGCCCGGAGGGCCATGTACGAATTCGGAACGGGTCCCGAAACGTGGAAACACATCGCCATCGGTCAGCGAAAATGGGCGAACTTGAATCCCCGGGCCGTCATGTACGGGAAGCCCTTGACGGAGGAGGACTATTATCGCTCCCCCTGGGTGGTAGAACCCTTTCGAAGGGCCGATAATTGCCTCATCACCGATGGGGGGCGGGCCATCATCGTCACGACCGTAGAAAGGGCCCGAGATCTGAAACACCCCGTTGTATCCATCATGGGCTTGGGTATGCACAACCCATCGGCCGAGGTGACGGTCGCCTCTCATCTCACGGGGCCGACGGGGGCGAAGGAGGCCTCCGAACAGGCCTTTCGCATGGCCGGGATTTCGAGAGAAGACGTGGATGCCTGTGAGATTTACGACTGCTTTACCTATACAGTGGAGATAACCCTGCAGGATTACGGTTTCTTCAAGCCCGGGGAGGGTAGGGATTGGTTTTCCGGTGGCACGATCGAGCCGGGTGGGCGTCTTCCCGTGAACACCTCCGGCGGTCTGCTGGCAGAGGCCTATCAAATGGGACTTACACCCATAAGTGAGGCGGTGGTTCAGCTTCAGAGACGGGCAGGCAAAAGGCAGGTCGGACCGGAAACGGGGAGAAAGAATTATCCGGAGATCATACTTTGCAGTGATAATGGGGGTATCCTTCAGACCCATGCCTGCTATCTTCTACGGAGGATGTGATGGAGAAGCCTAAACCGCATGTAGGACCCGACAACATCCTATTCTGGGAGGGATGCAAGAGGCACCAGCTCGTATTCCAAAAATGCACATCCTGTGGACATGTGCGCTGGCCTCCGTCCCATATCTGTCCCCTCTGCCATGCCTTCGCCACCGAGGAGGTCGTCTCTGCCGGTCGCGGCAAGATATACTCTTACGTTGTTTATCATTTCGCTTACCATCCGGCCTTGGTCGAGGAATTGCCCTATGTGGTTGCCCTCGTCGAGCTGGAAGAAGGTCCGCGGATCTTGAGTAATATCGTGGGGGAAAATCTGTCCGACCTGGACTGTGAGCTTCCCGTGGAGTTAATCTGGGACGAGCAGGGGGAGATCCCTCTTCCTAAATTCCGCGTGCGTCGCCCCTGAAAAAATCTGTGGATATTTTCCCCGAAAAGAAATAATAATACGCCTTCAAGTCCGGTTCGCTGACCGGTGGTTATAAAATGAAGGGGTGTTTTGGGTATGAGATTTGATATTGCAAGGGCAGGCTCGGGTCTTACCTACGAAATCAGACAGATAGTAATCGTCGCCAATAAATTGAGGGACCTGGGAGTGGAAGTCTGCTGGGAGAATATTGGGGATCCCGTCCAGAAGGGCGAGCAGATACCGGAGTGGATGAAAGAGATAATTGCCGGCCTTATTCAAGAAGATATGTCCTTTGCCTACTCCCCTACCCAGGGCATGAACGAGACGAGGGAATTCCTGGCCGAAAAAGTTAACAGCCGCGGCGGCGTACAGATCAAGCCAGATGACATTATATTCTTCAACGGTTTGGGGGACGCCATTGCCCGATCGTACAGCTCCATTCGCTCCGATGCGCGGGTGATCGTGCCGGAGCCCACCTATTCCACCCATTTTCTGGCAGAGGTGCTCCATGCCTCCTTTCCGCCCAATACCTATCGCATGAATCCCTATCAGGGCTGGCAGCCGGACCTGAAGGAATTGGAACAGAAGGTGAAGAGTCACAATTCAATTGTGGGCATTTTGGTAATAAATCCTGACAATCCCACAGGATACGTCTATCCGGAAGAGACCTTGAGGCAGATCGTGCAAATCGCCCGCACCTACGACCTCTTCCTCGTATTTGATGAAACTTACATCAACATGGTTTACAACGGAAACAAAACAGTGCCTCTTTCCGACGTCGTGGGGGACGTACCGGCTATTAGCATGAAGGGCATCTCAAAGGAGTTTCCCTGGCCCGGCGCCCGCTGCGGATGGATGGAAATCTACAATGCCGACAAGGACGAGACATTTGCCCGTTACATCGATACCATTTTGAAGCAAAAGATGTCGGAAGTTTGCTCCACCACCTTGCCCCAGATGGCCATCCCCCGCATCATGTCCCATCCGGAATACGGTAACTACTTGGTTCAGAGGCTCAAACATTACGAACGCCTCTCCAATATTGCTTACAATATCCTGAAGGATGTGCCTTGCCTCATTGTGAACCGCACGAACGGGGCGTTTTACATGACGGCAGTATTTAACGAAGCGTTTCTCAATAATCGCCAGTTCCTTCCCATTAAACACGACTCGGTGAGGAGCTTTGTCGAGCACCTGGTAAGCCAGAATATTGAGTTGGACAAGAGGTTCGTTTACTATCTCTTAGGGGCGACGGGCATATGTGTCGTACCCCTGACCTCGTTCTTTACCTCCCTGCAGGGATTCCGCATGACCTTGCTGGAAAGGGATGAGGAAAAGTTTACCTGGATTGTAAAGACGATCGCCGAAAGTGTCGCCGAATACATAGAATCGGCCCGGTGATGAGGGCAAAATGAAAAAAGCCCGGCCAAATCGGCCGGGCTTTTTTTGGTCTAACGTTTACAGTTTACGTACGTTTTTCGCAGACAGACCCTTGGGGCTGGAAACCACTTCGAAGGTGACCCGGTCACCCTCGGAAAGGCTCTTGAACCCATTTCCCTGAATGGCGGTATGATGAACGAATACGTCCTTTCCCCCGTCCTGCTGAATGAATCCGAAACCCTTTGCATCGTTAAACCACTTTACTGTACCTTCTACCATCTTTTACTTCTCCTTCTTTTACGGCCAAGTTAGGCCTTTTTTTTTCGCCCTCCGCAGCGGCGATACAAAAAAACCGCACCTTTCATACACTGGGCGGCCCCTTCCAACCGAGCACTGCATGCGAGCGTGTAGATGCCTTGTATGCTACTTTGATTTCGAATGCAAGCTTTTTTTTCGATGAATTTGAAATTGTAATTAGGCACCTCATGTTCTATGAAAAGGGAAACCTTAACCGGTAAACAAGGGAGGTAGCAAGATGAAGATACGCATGTTGGGGGCGGCAAGAACCGTGACGGGATCCTGTTTTCAAATAGAAGTCGGGGATCATGTATTTGCCGTGGACTGCGGTATGCATCAAGGCGGCAGCGAAGCGGAAGAGAGGAACCGGGCGATGGATTTGTATGCCCCTCACCGATGGGAGTTCATTCTTCTCACCCACGCCCATATCGACCATTCCGGTCTCCTGCCGCGGGTCAAGAAATTCGGGTTTAAAGGCCCTGTCTATATGACCCCTCCGACCCGGGAGCTGGTCGAGATTATGCTTCTCGACAGCGCCCACATTCAGGAGATGGAATCGCAATGGAAAAATTTGAGGTTGAAAAGAAGGGGGGTAAAGGCAGAAGTGGAGCCCCTCTACCGTCTCGAAGATGCGAGAGGCGTATTTCCCCTCTTCCAAACCGTAGAGTACGACCAGACGTTTAACCCCGTAGCGGGTATCAGCGTCACCTATCGAGATTCAGGGCATATTCTCGGTTCCGCCTTCGTAGAAATGGAGGTGAAAGAAAACGGGAATCCCATCAAGGTCATCTTTTCTGGTGACATTGGAAGGCCTGCCCAGCTGATAGTCAGGGATCCTGCCCCTCTAACAGAGGCGGATTTCCTCTTCATGGAATCCACATACGGCGACCGGGATCACAAAAACGAGGCAGACAGCCTGGACGAGCTCGCCCAGGCGGTGATGTACGCGTTCAACAACCAAGAGAAGGTAATCATCCCGGCGTTTGCCGTGGAGAGGACCCAGGAAATCATCTACTGCCTTTACCTACTTTCCCGGGAGAATCGCCTGCCAGCCGGGATGCCCATCTTCGTCGACAGCCCCCTTGCCATCCAGGCGACGGAGGTATTTCGTAAGTTCAGGTCTTACTATGACGAGGAAATGACGGCGCTCATCAGAAAGGGCGAAGACCCATTCCGGATGCCTCAACTTAAGTTTACCCTTACCACAGAAGAATCGATGGCCATAAACTCTTTCGCCGGGCCGGCCATTGTCATCTCCGCGAGTGGCATGGCCGATGCGGGAAGGATCAAACATCACCTGAAGCATAACCTTTGGAAAGAGGGAGCAAGCATCGTCTTCGTGGGTTACCAAGCCCAGGGCACGACAGGGCGTCGAATTGTAGACGGCGCCCAGACGGTGAAAATATTTGGAGACGAGGTGGCAATTCGGGCCAAGGTCTTCACCATCAACGGTTTTTCGGCCCATGCAGGGCAAAGGCAGCTCATTTCCTGGTTAAAAACCTTAAAGGACAAGCCCCGCCGTATTTTCCTCGTCCACGGTGAGTATGAAGCCCAGAGGATACTAAGTGAGCTTATCGAGAAAGAGCTTGCCTACGCTGTATCCATCCCGGCCTACAGGGAGGAGCTTACCTTAAGGGCCGGCGAGGAGCCGCTCGTGATAGAAGCGGGGACAGAGAAGATGCCCTCCCGCGATTGGATCGAGGAGATAGAAAAGCTGGAGCGCATTGTAGGGGAGCTTCAGTTGGAAAAGCCATGGCAGAATTCACCAAGCGTTAAGGAGCGTTTAAAAGGTCTGAAAGTAAAGGTCGATCGCCTCCTCGGCGAAGGGTAGTTCAAGGTGGGGCGGTATAGCGAAAGTAGGCGATGACATGCAGGCACCTTAAATGGTAGGCGGAAGGGATGGGGGCAAAGGGAGCCGCTTGACTTACGGAGAGAAGAGAGGCTCGATCGAGATCTGCCCTGCCCGAAGAATTTATAACCTGATTGGCGACGAGCTCGCCGCTGGCCGCAATGGTAAAGCGGATGATGGCCGTCCGTTCTTCTGGGTCGGTGGCAAAGGTTGAGTTATGGTTCCAATATTTTTCGATGCGGCGCCTTACGTGGGTGAGGTAATTCATGTATTTGCCTTTGGTGCCGGAGGAAAGGTCAACCGTGTCTTCCTTAAGTGCCTCGCTGGCTCGATCCGTCTCCTCGGTGGCGAGAAAGGCAACGGGTAAAACCGGATCCGGTGGGGGCAGTGAGGATTTAGGGGAATAAAAGGCCAGCATGATGAAAATCCCGTGGAGAAGAAGGGAAAAAAAGAGAAACGCGGTCACTCTTTCTTGGGGGCGCGTGGTAGCTCTTTTCCAATACATGGGTGGGCGAATTTTATCAGCCGAATCCTTACCTGGCAAGACGTTTGTTGGTTCGGAGTGAGAATTATATGACGAGAGACGAAGAATTCATGACCCTTGCCCTTGAAGAGGCGAAGAAGGCAATCGGCGAAGGGGAGGTCCCCGTCGGGGCCGTCTTGGTGCATGGGGGGGAAGTCTTGGCGAGGGGGCACAATCTGTGCATCTCCCTCTGCGATCCCACGGCCCATGCGGAAATGGTCGTCCTACGGGAAGCAGCTCGAAAATTGAACAATTACCGTCTGATGGGTTCCACCGTCTACGTGACCCTGGAGCCTTGTATCATGTGTGTGGGGGCCATGGTCCTTGCCCGGATAGATCGCCTCGTCTACGGCGCTTCCGACCCGAAGGGGGGAGCCTGTGAGTCACTTTACCGGATTTGTGCCGATTCCCGCCTCAACCATACCGTAGAGGTCACGGGGGGCGTCCTTGCTTCTTTCGCGTCCCAAATTTTGAGTGGATTTTTCCGGGAAAAGAGATTATGATTCCACGCCTTGAGACGGAGAGATACCGAAGTGGTCGTAACGGGGTCGACTCGAAATCGACTTGGGGGCCAAAAGCTCTCACGGGGGTTCGAATCCCCCTCTCTCCGCCACTTAAGCAGAATTAGGAGAGATGCCTGAGAGGCCGAAAGGGCACGACTGGAAATCGTGTGTACGCCCAAAAGGTGTACCGGGGGTTCGAATCCCCCTCTCTCCGCCAGTTAATAAGTTACCTGTATGGCCGGGTCCCGTGCAACAGCGGATTGTGAACCCCGTCAGGTCCGGAAGGAAGCAGCGGTAGCAATACTGGCTGTGTGCCGCGGGTAAACCCGGCCCCCATTTATTTAGATGAGCGAATACCTCGTAATAGCAAGAAAATGGCGACCGCAGCGCTTTGATGAAGTGGTAGGGCAAGGGCATGTGGTCCAGACTTTGAAAAACGCTATCACCATGAACAGGACCGCCCATGCCTATCTCTTCAGCGGTCCCCGAGGGGTGGGAAAAACATCTATTGCCCGGATCTTTGCCAAGGCGCTCAACTGCGAAAAGGGCCCGACCGTCGAACCCTGCCAGGAATGCACGAGCTGTGTAGAGATTACGGAAGGCCGATCCATCGATTGTCAGGAGATAGACGGGGCCTCCAATCGTGGTGTGGATGAGGTGCGGCAGCTCCGGGAAGACGTAAAGTTTCTCCCCCTTTCCGGTCGGTACAAGATTTACATCATCGATGAAGTACACATGCTCACGCGCGAGGCCTTCAACGCCCTGCTCAAAACCCTCGAAGAGCCGCCGGCCCATTGCATATTCATCTTTGCCACCACGGAAGCCCATAAAGTGCCCTCGACGATTATTTCCCGTTGCCAGTGGTTTGAGTTCCGCCGCCTTCCTTTCCGGGAGATAAAGGGAAACCTGGCGCAGATTGCGGAAAAAGAGGGGATCAAGGTATCGGACAAGGCCCTCTCCTGGATTGCCGAGGCGGCGGATGGGAGTCTCCGGGATGCCCAGAGCCTCTTCGACCAGGTTGTGGCCTATTGTGGCTGGGAAGTGAAAGATGAAGCGTGCGAGCGGATCTTGGGAAGGGTGGACCGTAGATACCTCTATCCCCTGTTAGAGTCCGTCATAAGCCGAGATGCGGGCCGGGCCTTCAGGTTGATCGATGAAGTCTACCAGGCGGGCGTAGACATGCACTACTTTTTCCTCTTGCTTCTCAAGTACTTCCGGGCGCTTTTGCTCATCAAAATTATGGGCAAAGAGGCCTTAAACATCCTCCCCATGAGCGAGGAAGAGATAACGAGCCTCGGCGCCCTTTCGGAAGGCGTGGGCCGGGATACGCTCCAGATTTACCTCGATATTCTCATGGGGGAGGAGGAAAACGTAAGGAGGAGCCGCTATCCCCGACTCAACTTGGAAGCCTCACTTTTGAGGATGGTTTACCTGGAGCCCCTTGTGTCCTGGGAAGAAATAATAAGCCGCTTGGAGAGACTGGAAAGGGGCATAGGCGAGGAGGTTGAAGAACCGCCACCTGCGATGGCCACGGAAGAACAGGTAGAGGTAAGGGAAAGTGGTAAGGATGAATGGATTCGCTTCCTGGAGTATCTTAAGGGGCGCCAACCCATGCCCTCCTGGTCGAAGATTTCCCAGGGGAAGTTCGTTTCCCGGGAGGGAAATGTGCTGAAAGTGGAGCTGCCTTCCGTGATTGCCGATTTGATCTCCCGTCGGGAGGAAGAAGAAGTAGAGAGAGAAGCCCGTGCCTTTTTCCGTAAGGAAGGCCTGAAATTGGAAATTGTCGCCACCCGCAACAGTAACGGCGCCGGGGCGAAGGAGAACGGCCGCCGGGACATCCTACAGCACCCCGCCGTCCAGAAAGTGCTGGACATGTTTGAGGGGGCCGAGATAAAAGAAATTATCGTGCGAAAGCCGGGAGAGGATAAGAGGAGGTTATAAGCGTGCCAGACTTTAACAGCATAATGAAACAAGCCAAGAAGATTCAGGAACGAATCCAGAGCCTGCAGCAGGAGTTAGAGAGGAAAACGGTGGAGGCCTCGGCGGGGGGTGGAATGGTGAACGTCGTGGTGAACGGCAAGTATGAAATCGTTTCCCTTCGGATAGAGAAGGAAGTGGTGAACCCCGACGATGTGGAAATGCTCCAGGACCTCATCATGGCGGCGGTAAACGAGGGGATGAGAAAGGTGCAGGAAATGACGGCGGCGGAAATGGCCAAGATTACCGGCGGTTTCAATCTGCCGGGGCTTGTGTGAGGAGAAGGAAAAGTGAAGGCTTATCCTCTTCCCCTTCAGAGGTTGATAAAGGAACTTGCCCGTTTCCCGGGGATCGGAGAGAAAACGGCCGCGCGTCTGGCCAACTTCATTCTCCATGAATCGGAAGAAGAGGCAAAATCCCTGGCCTGGGCAATCATGGAGGTGAAGGAGAAGATATGCCTCTGCCGTATTTGCTACAACCTCGCAGAGGGTGAGCTTTGTGTGATTTGCAGCGACCCCCGGAGGGATCACGGGATCATCTGTGTGGTGGAAGACCCTGATTCTCTCATGGCCATCGAGGAGACGGGAGATTTTCATGGGGTCTATCACGTCCTTCACGGCTCTCTTGCCCCGCTCGATGGAGTGGGGCCCGAGGATATCAAACTAAAAGAGCTCCTCGACCGCATAGAGAAGACGCCCGTAAAGGAGGTCATCATCGCGACTAACCCCACCGTCCAGGGGGAGGCCACGGCCGTGCTCATTGGTCGTAGTCTCAAGGAAAAAGGCATTCAGGTGACGAGAATTGCCCTGGGCGTCCCGGTGGGGGGGGATTTACGTTATACGGACCGCCTTACCCTGGGTAAGGCCTTAACGTTTCGTCGCCACCTCGATGCGACCTAATGGGGGAAAGAAACGGCATGCAGGAGTTGGCCCAACTCTACGAAATAATCGTTGAGCGTTCTCCCCTCGCCATCATGGTAACGAGGGGTACGGGGCCGCTCTTTTACAATCGGGCTTATCTCACCATGCTGGGCTTCGGTCCGAAAGAAACCCCCGAGTTCGCAGGGCCTTTTGCTCACATTCACCCGGAAGATCGGCCGATGGTGCTTGAGTACAACCGCCGGCGGATAGCGGGAGAAGAAGCCCCTTCCACCTACGAGGTGCGCATGGTGAGAAAGGATGGGGGGGTAATCGAGGTGGAGATAAACGCCTCTCGCATCATCTATCGGGGAGAACCGGCGGCCCTGGCCTTCATCCGGGATGTGACCCTGAGGAAGAAGGTATCCCAGGCCCTAAAGGAAAGCGAGGAAAAATACCGGCAGGTGGTGGAGAACGCCATTGAGGCCATTTTCATCGTCCAGGATGAAAGGATAAGGTTCTGCAATCATGCCACCCTGGAATTAACCGGGGTGAGTTTCGAGGAACTTTCCCATCGTTCCTTCATCGAATTCATTCATTCTGAAGACCGGGGAATGGTCTACATGAATTATCAGAAGCGCCTTCAAGGAGAGGAGGTGCCGAGCTCGTATGAATTTCGCATTGTGGACGCCGAAGGGGATGTGAAGTGGGTGGAGTTGAATGTCGTGGGTGTAGAATGGGAAGGAAGGCCTGCCACCCTGAATTTCCTCCACGAGATTACCGCTAAGAAGGAATTGGAAGCCCGCCTTTTCGGCCTGAGAAAGATGGAGGCCATCGGTACCCTGGCGGGGGGGATGGCCCATGACTTCAACAATATCCTTATGGGAATCATGGGGCATACTGCCCTTATGCTCCTCGAAACGGATAAATCTCACCCCCATCATGGACGGCTCAAAGCCATCGAAACCCAAGTTTTGGCCGGGGCGGAATTAACCAAGCAGCTTTTAGGTTACGCCCGTGCCGGGCGATACGAACTGGCCCTTACGAATGTAAACGAGATCCTGCGCCATACGGTAAGGCTACTTTGGCAGGCCAGGAAGGGGATAAAGATGCGGCAGGATTACTACCCCCTCCTCTGGCCGGTAGAAGCAGACAAGGAGCAATTGGAAGAAGTATTTCGTCAGATTTTCCTCAATGCTTGGCGGGCCATGCCCGAGGGGGGAACGTTGGGGATAAAAACGGAGAACGTGGTGATGGAATCTACGGAGTTAGCACCTTACCATATCCCCGCCGGCCGGTACGTGCGGGTCACCATCAGTGATACCGGTGTCGGTATGGACGAGGAGGTCAGGGCGCGCCTATTCGAACCTTACTTTACCACCAGGGAGATGGGCCACGGGGTGGGCCTGGGACTTGCCGCCGTCTACGGCATAGTCAAGGGACATGGCGGCTTTATCGACGTCCAATCGAAAAAGGGTGAAGGCACGAGTTTTTACGTTTACTTTCCTGCCTCTTCCAAGGGCTTTAAGGACATCCCGGGCTCGCCGGTGGAAAAGGAAGGGAGAACCATCCTGCTGATCGAAGACGAAAAAATGATCGCCGACGTGACCAAGGCCATGCTGACCCAATTGGGATACGAGGTTTCGGTCGCTCCTTCCGGGGAGAAGGGCATAGAGATGTTTCGGGAAATGCGTCCACACCTGGTCATCCTGGACATGGTCATGCCGGGGATGGGGGGAGAAGAGGTTTATAGGCAATTGAGAGCGATAGATGCCGAGGTGAAGGTCTTGCTGGCGAGCGGTTATGCCGTCGATGAGAAAGTGAAGCGCCTGCTGGCAGGAGAAAAAGTAGGGTTCATCCAAAAGCCCTATCGTTTGCAGGAGCTCGCAGAGAAGGTAAGTGATTTGTGGGAGCGGTAATCAGGCCGGAGAAGACCATAGAAAAGTTGCAAAGAGGAGGAAAGATTGTCGTAGGGGCGCTGGGGGATTCCCTTACTTTCGGCTGGATGGTAAGAAAGGGTTACCTCGATTTCTGGAAGGAAATGATTAAAGAAGCCTATCCCCGGGCTGAACTGGAGATTATAAACGCGGGCCTGCCGGGAGATACGGCCGAAGGAGGAAAGGAAAGGCTAACTTACGATATCTTGCCATATCACCCTGATTGTGTGTTGGTGGAATTTGCCTTAAACGACGCCTACCAGGGATACCCCGTCCCAGTATTCGAAGGGAACGTGAAGGCCATTATCGAGGAAATCCACGCCCGCTCCCAAGCGGAAGTGATCCTCCTAACCTCCGTCTATCTCGATAATCCTGAGGAGTATGCGTTGGCGGAAAGGTTCTACCATTGTCTCGAAAAGATTGCCCGCCTTTACGAGCTACCCATTGCCCGGGTCCATGAATGGTGGCGAAAAAAGATCGAAGAAGGAGAAGAATTTCGTAGCTTGGTACAGTATGACCTCGTTCATCCGACGGAAAAGGGCTACCACCTCATGGCCGAGGCCCTGATGGAGCTTTTCAGGTGAGAACACTTTATCCCTTACCCGGCGCGCTGCCCTGGAAACACTTGTAAGAGGCCACCGAACCGGCCTGGCATTTTCCACCGTAGGCGGTACTTCCGTGCATGCAATGGGCTCCGGGTGAACCGCCGTTCGTGCAATGGGAACTACCGGCGGCGCTTCCGTTGGTGCATTTACCCGCCCCCGCTACAGAGCCGTTTTTGCAGTAACTCGAGGCGACGGACCCGTTGCGGCAATTGGTGCCTTCGCTTGTTTGGGTGTCCATCGTTTGCTGGGCGTAAGCCGTTCCCGTCACCAGGTCGATGATCCGGGGAGGTTCATAGGGGATTTTCCTTTTCTCTCCTTCGCCCATGGGGCACCTTTTTCTCTCTTCCGCCCCCGATCCTAAGTAAGGATGATGAGGGCATCCACCGCGACGGGTTTTCCGTCCGGCCTTATTTTGAGCGGATTGATGTCGATTTCGGCCACCTCCTCGTATTTCAAGCCGATTTCGCCTACGGCGATAAGGGTCTTGGCGAGGATGTCCCTATCTGCCGCCTGTTCTCCACGGAAGGGATCGAGGATCTTGCGCGCCCTGATTTCGTCCATCATTTCGTAGGCGTCCCTCTCTTCGAGGGGCGCAATCCGGAAGACGGTATCTTTCAGTATCTCCGTGAAAATTCCCCCCAGACCGAACATAACGGCGGGGCCAAAGTGGGGGTCCCGGGTGAGACCGCAGACCAGCTCCCTTGCCCCGGGTACCATTTCCTGGATGGAGAGGGCCTCGCAACCTTCAATGGAAAGGAGCCTTTCACCCTCTTTCTTCACCTCTTCGGCCGACTTCAGATTTATGACTACGGCCCCCGCTTCCGTCTTATGGGTTAGCTTGGCCCCCGACGCTTTGAGAACGACGGGGAAGCCCATTTTCTCCGCCTCGATAGCGGCCTTGGCCGCATCCCGGACCAAGACCTCCTTGCAGACGGGGATTCCAAAGGAGGCGAGGAACTGTTTTGATTCGTATTCACTTAAAGATTTGCGGCCTTCTTGGCGTGCGGTTTGAATGATAGAAATGGGGTCTGACATTTTTCACTCCTCGAGGTATTCGTTTTTTACTACGCTTCTTTGTATTTCAAAAAAACGATGACTGTCAATCAATAATTTACAGTTGACATGGGGGAAATTTTTATGTTAGTCGCCAAGCTTCAGTTTGAACCGATAGGGGGTCAAAAAAGATGATTGAAATCAGATGGCATGGAAGAGGGGGGCAGGGCGCCGTGACTTCGGTGGAACTCCTTGCTCTGGCCGCTATCGCCGAAGGTAAGTATGCTCAAGGTTTCCCCTCCTTTGGTCCCGAACGTAGAGGCGCACCGGTTATGGCCTTCAACCGCGTGGCGGATAAACCCATAAAGATTCGCTCCGGCATCTATGAGCCGGACGTGGTGGTCGTGCTTGATCCCAGCCTGATGGGCCTCGTCAACGTTCTCGAGGGCCTGAAAAAAGAAGGCCTGTTGATTGTCAACACGGCCAAGTCTCCCGAGGAAATAAGGAAGCAGTTGAACTACCAGGGCCGGATGGCCACCGTGGATGCCACGACGATCGCTCGGGAGGAGTTAGGGGTTCCCATTGCCAATACAACGATGATTGGAGCAGTTATCAAGGCCACAGGTGTCGTTTCCGTCGACGCCGTGAAAGAACCGGTAGAAGAGCGATTCGGGCGCCTGGCCGACAGAAACATAAAGGCCATGAAAAGGGCCTATCAAAACTTGAAGTTCTTCGATTAAAAAATAGAGGTGTTCCCATGAAGCAGAAGAAATGGCCGGAAACCTGGCAGGAGGTCAATCCGGGCTGTATCGTGTTTACCCCCGGGAATGCGAGCACATATAAGACGGGTAGCTGGCGTGCTCAGCGGCCTGTCTGGGACAACAAAAAGTGTATCAAGTGCGGCATTTGCTATATTTTTTGCCCTGAGGCCTGCATTCACGAAGATAAAGAGGGGTTTTTCTCCGCCGATTTGGATTATTGCAAGGGATGCGGCATATGTGCCCATGAGTGCTGGCCCCAGGCCATAACGATGGTGGAGGAGGTGTGATATGGGTAGAAGAATAGGTATGGAAGTTGCGATTGCCGCGGCAGAAGCAGTGGCCCTGTGCCGCATAGATGTAGCGGCCGTTTATCCCATCACACCCCAGTCTCACATCGCTGAGCACCTTTCCGATATCGTGCACGACGGGCGTATCGATGCCGAGTTCCTCACCGTGGAATCAGAACACTCTTCTATCAGTGCCTGCGCCGGGGCATCCGCCGCCGGTGCGCGGGTCTATACGGCCACGAGTTCTCAGGGACTTATGCTCATGCACGAAATCCTTCCCATCGTATCCGCCATGCGTTTGCCCGTGGTGATGGGGGTGGCCAACCGGGCGGTATCGGGGCCCCTTAACATCTGGAATGACCACACGGACATTATGCCCCAGAGAGATTGCGGCTGGATTCAGCTCTTTGCCGAAAACGGGCAAGAGGTGATAGATATGTCCATCCAATCTTTCAAGATAGCCGAGCATCCCGAGGTGATGCTGCCCGTCCTCGTGAACATAGATGGGTTTCAGCTCACCCACATGATTGAGCCCATGGAGATGCCCACCCAGGAGGAGGTGGATAGGTTTCTTCCCGAAAGGAAGCCTTTTGCCACCTTGCACCCGGATAATCCCCTTTCCATGGGGTGCTTCAACATGCCCGATATCTACATGGAGACCATGAAGGCCAAGGATGTGGCCCTCATCAATGCGAAGAAGACGATTATTAAAATCTGGAACGAGTGGGCAAAACTCTTTGGCCGGGAATATCGACCGGTGGAGTCGTACAAAGCAAAAGATGCCGAGGTCTTGATCGTGACCATGGGGTCCATGGGAGAGACGGCTTCGGTTGCGGTAGACGAGATGAGGAAGGCGGGAAAGAAAGTGGGGCTGATCAAGATAAAACTCTGGAGGCCTTTCCCGGTGGAGGAATTTAAGGCGGCCGTGCGGGGGTGCAAGACCATCGCCGTAATGGACCGTGCCCTTTCCTTCGGTGGCGCGGGAGGCCCGGTCGCCACGGAACTTAAGTCTCTTTTCTACCATGACAAGGATCGTCCGCGCATCGCCGATTTCATTATGGGATTGGGAGGGCGTGACGTTCGGGTAGAAGACTTTATCACCATGGCGGAAAGGGCGTCGGAAAAGGAAGATGATACCTACGAGTTTCTTGGTGTGAGGGAATAATTATGAACACCGTACAGAATTTTGAAATATTCGTTCCCAAGTTAGTGGAAAAAAGAGAATTTTTCAGCTCCGGCCACAGGGCCTGTCAGGGTTGCGGCGAGGTCCTTGCCCTCAGGCTCTTGCTTAAAGGGTTGGGTGAAGATGCCATCATCGCCAATGCCACGGGTTGCATGGAGATTATCTCTTCTGCTTACCCCTTTACGGCGTGGATGCATCCCTATATCCACGTGGCCTTCGAAAATGCGGCCGCGGTTGCCTCAGGGGTAGAGGCGGCCGTCAAAGCCCTTCGTCGGAAAGGAAAAATCGCCGATCGGGAAGTGGTCGTTGCCGCGATCGCCGGTGACGGAGGGACGGCAGACATTGGTCTCCAGGCTTTGAGCGGCGCGGTTGAGAGGGGACATAAGTTCATATTCTTCTGTCTCGACAATGAGGCTTACATGAACACGGGTATCCAGCGTTCCAGTCAAACCCCCTTCATGGCGGCCACCACGACTTCGCCGGCGGGAAAGGCAATAAAGGGACAGCGTACGGGGAAGAAGAACATGCCCGAAATTATGGTGGCCCACGGTATTTCCTACGTGGCGACGGCCTGCCCGAGTTACCCGGTGGATCTCCTGCAAAAGGTGGAGAAGGCAAAAACGGTAGATGGCCCCGCTTACATACACGTGTTTTCCGTCTGTCCCACCGGATGGCGCAGCCCCTCTCACGAGACGGTGAAATTAGGGCGTTTGGCGGTGGAATCGGGGGTGTTTCCCCTTTACGAAGTGGAAAACGGAAAATACCGAATCACCGTGGAGATGCCGGAAAAGAGACGGCCGGTTTCCGATTATCTTAAGGCCCAGGGCCGCTTCCGGCATCTGGGACCGGAGGATGTGGAGAAAATCCAGGCCCTCGTAGACAGGGAGTATCGGAAACTCATGCATAAGGTGACAACCTCGGTGTCATGGTCTTAACAAAAAAATAAAGAGAGATAAGGTGGAGTGATCATGAAGACGGTTGTTTTCAGCAGTTGGAACGGCAAGGTGGTAGATAGCAGGAAAGCAACGGTAAGAAAGAAAGCCCAGGAAGAGTTGCCCCTCGTAAAGCTGGAAGGCGCTTCTTACTCTGCCCTGATGGGATGGAATGGCATCGTGGTAAATGACCTCGAAGCGGATATTTTCTCCCTGACCCGGGCTTATCTGAGGGAGGCGAGAAAACTTTCCTGCGGCGAATGCTCCGTGTGTATGATTGGTATCGACCTCGTTCTCGACATTATGGAACGCATGGCGCGGGGTGAAAAGATAGATGATATTGAGGCTATCCAGAAGGTGGTAAAAGGTGTGCCGCAAACGGCAAAGTGCAATTTCGGACGCAACGTGCTCGTCCCCGTGGGGGATGCGATAACCTACTTCAAGGCGGAATTCCAATCGATCGCCCAGGGGAAGAAGCAGGCGAAAGAGGATGACTACCGGGTATTCGTTTCCGCTCCCTGTATGGAGGCCTGCCCCGCCCATCTGGATGTGCCGGGTTACATCGAGCTCATAAAAAACCACCGTTTCGCCGATTCCCTTGATTTAATTAGGGAGAAGTGCATACTGCCGGGCGTGATCGGCCGGGCCTGCACCCATCCCTGTGAAGAGGCGTGTATAAGAAATAATCTCGAGGGTCCCGTGGCCATAAGGTTGCTCAAAAGGGCCGTCGCCGATTACGACCTCCAGACGGAGACGAAGGAGCTTCCCCGCCCCCGGGAAGAGAAGAAAGAACGCATCGCCGTGGTCGGGGCGGGACCGGCGGGTTTGGCCGCCGCCTATCACCTGCGCCTCATGGGATACCAGGTGACCGTTTTCGAGGCCTTGCCGAAAGCAGGGGGAATGGCGGCCGTGGGCATTCCCGATTACAGGTTGCCCAAGAACATTCTCCAGCATGAGGTGGACGTTATAGAGCGGCAGGGCGTGGAAATAAAGTTCAACACGAAGGTGGAGAAACTCGACGTAAAGCAGCTGGAAAAAGAAGGTTTTTCTGCTGTTTTTGTGGCGGTGGGTGCCCACAATGGCACGAAGATAGGCTGTGAAGGGGAGGATGCTTCACCTTATGTGGTTCAGGGGGTGGATTTCCTCCGGCGCATAAATCTCGGGGAGAAAGTGGAGCCTTTGGAAAAGGTCACCATCATCGGCGGGGGGAATGTGGCGCTCGATTGCGCGAGAAGTTGCATCCGCCTGGGATTTAAAAAGGTGGAGATCGTCTATCGCCGATCGAGAAAAGAGATGCCCGGCAACAAAGAGGAAATCGAGGAGGCCATTCATGAGGGCGTAAAAATCACCTATCTGGCCGCCCCCGTAAAGATAGTTCGGAAAGGGGAAAAGGTGACGGCCATTGAATGTGTGAAGATGAAGTTAGGTGAGCCGGATGAGAGCGGCAGAAGAAGGCCCATCGCCATTGCCGGTTCCAACTTTAAGATAAAAACGGATATGGTTATCGCCGCCACGGGGCAGAAGCCAGACCTTTCCTTTCTCGGGGAGAAGGGTAAAAGCTCCCTTTCGACGGGGGCAGGGACGATTGCCATTGAAGAAACCACCTTGCAGACACCTGTGGCGCGCATATTCGCCGGTGGAGACTGTGTATCGGGTCCGGCCACCCTTATAGAGGCGCTCGATATGGGCAATCGGGCAGCCAAGGCGATCGATGCCTACTTACGAGGCCAAAAGGTAGATGTGGGGCCGCGCCTTAGTGCTCTGGAACTCTCGGCCCAGAGAGAAGCAACCGGCGCGATCAGGATGGAAGCCTTAAGGCCCCGTTTGTTGCCTGTAGATGAAAGGGTAAAAAATTACGAAGAAGTCGAACAGGGCTTCACCGCGGAGGAAGCGGTGAAGGAAGCGGCTCGGTGCCTCCGTTGTTACCGAATCGTCGTGTGGAAATAGGAGGAGAACATGGTGGAGATTACGATAGACGGAAAGAAAGTCCAGGCCCGCGAGGGAGAAAGTGTGCTGGAAGTTTCCCGGAGACTGAAAAAAGACATTCCTTCCCTCTGCTATCATGAAGAGGTGAGCCCCTTCGGGGCCTGCCGTCTGTGCATGGTCGAGGTCAAGGAAGGTGGGAAATGGCAGCTCGTAACCTCGTGTCAGCAGGTGGTAGAGAAGGGTATGGAAGTGAGGACGGATAGTGATGCCATTCGGGAAGGTCGTCGTCTCGCCGCCGAATTGCTCTATTATAAGTATCCAAATGTGCCGGCTGTGAGGGAGATAGCGCAGAAACTCGGCGTGGCGGTAAAGGACGAAGCGATCGAAGCTAATGAATGCATCTTGTGCGGTCTCTGTGTACGGGCCTGTCGGGAAGTTGTAGGGGCTGAGGCGCTTACTTTTATGGATCGCGGGTTGGGGCGGGAAAACGCAGAGCCGGAAATAGGGTTCAACCCAGATAAGTGCATCGGTTGTGGATCCTGCGCCTATATTTGCCCCACGGGCTTTGTTCAGATGGAAGCGGTGGACGGGAAACGCATTATCTGGGACAAGGTTTTCCACATGGCAAAATGCAAGATATGCAACCGCTACTTTGCTCCCATCGAGCAGCTCGAATTCATCAGTCGGAAAACGGGGGTTCCCGTTGAGAGACTTATGGTATGCACAAGTTGCCGTTAATGGGGAAGAAAGGCATTGACAGGGAAAGGGTCAAAAGTTAAAATAGCTTCGCACCTGGAAGGAAACGCTCCCCAGTAGCTCAGTCGGTAGAGCAGCTGGCTGTTAACCAGCGGGTCCGTGGTTCGAGTCCGCGCTGGGGAGCCAGAATTGAAAAAGGCAGGATTTCCTTAATTGAGGATCCTGCCTTTTTTGTTTTCAGCTGTAGCAAATAATCACTTGCAGTTGGTTCATTATCTCTGCGCTCCACTTGAATTTATGGGTCGCTATTCATAGAATTACGGTCATCGTTTCTTTTATCCGTGACTTGATCGGTAACGATCGTCAGGAGTGGGTGAAGTAGCGCGGGCAGCAATAATCAGGTCCATCAGGTGGGGCTTTTTTGGCTTGGAAAGGGAGCCAAGGTTGAAGGGGGCATTTAACCCTATGTTTTAAGTTCGTAAGCAGAAGGAAGCATTCAATGGTAGAGACAACCTGCTTCTTCACCTACGATAAGCACGCGGCGTATCAGTTGCCGGTTAACGTGGGGGATATCTTCGGCAACGATACGATCCGAGTTTTGGAAATGAAGACATGAAGGGCAAAATGAGGGAAAAACTATAGGGAGTATTAGTCGACTCTACGAGCTTGCCTCTGGCGAGAAGGAATTCTATGCAAAGGGGGCAATAGAGGTGGAGGAGGGGCTAAAATGTAAGATGGTGATTGCTTATTGCCTAACCTTCCCCCTGGCCAGGGAAGAGAATATGCCGATGAAGCAGAGTATTGAAAGAATGACAAATGTAGTTCTTAGGCTTTGCAAAAAGGGAAGGAAGTACGCCGGTGTAATTTGCACGTGTCCCATAAAGAGGGCAAAGGCAAGCAAAGTGATGCCCATACTGAGCATTTGACCTATTATTCTCATCGTCGCAAGGGTGCCGGAAGCAACGCCGTATATCTTTCTGTCCACGGAACTCAAGGCGGCATTCATGTTGGGGGAGGCGAAAAAGGCAAATCCCAGTCCAACAATAAGCAGTGATGTGCATACAGAGACGAGTTCAGTTTTGACGTTTAGTAAGGCCAGCGGAAAAAATGGAAAAAATGGGGTCTGTCCCTAATTTTTGGCATTCTTGCCGGCAGATGTAATGCGCCCGCGAGCAGCGGCGCTTCAGCAGGCCCGCATTTCAGCCGGTCACTGCGCCGCGCTCCGCCGGCCTTTCACATCGCCGGCAATGACCAGCGCCAGCGTAAGCAACGGCACCGTAATGTCGCTAATCCAAAGCACCGGCCCTATGTTGTTGATCGCATAATTGTGGTAAGCCAGCGCCTGGTGTATGTGCCCCGCCGCGCATCCAAGCAAATACACATTGCAGGCAATAGCCGCAGCCAGCCGGAACCGGTCCCGAAACACAAGACTCAACAGCCCAAGCACGCCGATCGCCAAATTGGACACGGCTATCTCCCACTGAAAAGGGCTGGCCGCCCAACCTATGGATGCAGCCACGCGCTCGGTAAAAACCGCATGCCCCACAAACGCCCATACTCCGCCAAGGCCCACGCTCACGCCCAGCAGCCAGTCGGCCAGCATGTTGATGCGCGCAACCCCTTTCAACTTCCGGACGACAATAGTCACGACTGCACCCACAAGAGCCACTCCAAAGAAAAACAATGCAAACATTGCGTCTTTCCTCCTTTCATGCGGCACAACGGGCGCGGCTTCAGCCGCCGACCAACGTCCCGCAGATCATATTTTGCAACTACCGCGTCCTATTCTGTCCATCCTGCCAGAAAAAGCAAGAATTTTCGTATCGGTTAACCCATGCGAAGCTGGCGACTATACACGAAAAGCACCGCCGGAACTGTGCTGTTCGCGCCCGGCTTTCTCCCCCGCCTCCGGCGGAGCAGCGTCCTTTGCATTTGCGCTTTTGCCCTTTCATAACCACCCCCCGCTCACGTCAAGCCCAACCTGACGCCCCCGCGGCCATTCCAGCCTCTACGCACCGCCCTGTTCATTTGCAGCCCCATTTTGCATGCCACGCGATATAGCACCGCCCGATTGTAGCACCTCGCTGCGAGCGGGAAACGTTTTATACATCCGCTCATAGAGCGGGGCTACATTGAGCGGATTAAAAAATTCCGTTCGCAGAACAAGGCTACATTTTTATGGGCCGCACCGCGGCGTTCTCTGGAAGAAATGGGGTCTGTCCCTAATTTTCCGGGCAGACCAAGGGGTCCACCTCGTATATTTTCCGGATCAGCCGCGCCCAACCT
>ERZ795060.640-NODE-640-length-46739-cov-56.421943_pt1 | contig 46739 bp, 45 predicted proteins | sample MGYA00375144_ERZ795060 | MGnify/ENA primary metagenome ERZ795060 (study PRJEB30189, sample SAMN05720157) | activated sludge metagenome | isolation source: anaerobic digester from wastewater treatment plant | place: Japan | collected 2015-05-15 ... | reverse complement strand
TTTTAAATTTATGATTACTTTTGAAATAATTACAATTTTTCCTGAAATTTTTAAATGTTATTTTAAAGAAAGTTTAATTTCGAAAGCTCAAAAAAAGGAATTAATAAAAATTAATGTTTATAATTTAAGAGATTGGACAGATGATAAAAGAAAAACAGTTGATGATAGTCCATATGGAGGAGGATTAGGAATGGTTATGAAAATTGAGCCGATTTTTAAAGCAATAAACGAAATTAAATCTTTTAAAAAAGATAATCCAAAGGTAGTTTTATTTACTCCTCGAGGAAAAAAATTTAAACAAAAAATTGCATACGATCTTTCAAAAGAAGAGAGAATAATTTTTGTTTGCGGAAGATATGAAGGAATAGATGAAAGGGTTTTAAAACATCTTGCTGATATTAAATTATCAATAGGAGATTATGTTTTAATGGGAGGAGAATTGCCTGCGATGGTGGTAATTGAAACAATTTCAAGATTAATTCCAGAAGTTATTGGAAAAGAAAATTTTTTAAAAGAAAGAATAACAAATGATAAAGGGTTTATTGAATATCCTCAGTATACTCGGCCAGAAGTTTTTTCTCCCGAAAAAGGAATTTATTGGAAAGTGCCAAAAATTTTAATTTCCGGAAATCATAAAGAAATTGAAAAATGGAGAAAAAAACACGGAAAAAAAATATAAAATCAATTTAAATTTTTATTAGAAACTTTATAAAAATTACTTTTTTTATTTAATCTTGTAAATATATTAAGATATTGAAAAATAATTATTTTTTGATAGGATAAAAAATAAAAAGATTTTTATATTTTAATTGGGTAGGTGGCGGAGCAGTCAAACGCACGAGTCTGTAAAACTCGCGACCTCTGGTCTACGGGGGTGCAAATCCCTCCCTACCCACATAAAACTTTAATACCTTTTGGTATTTAAAGTTTTATATACAGGAGCGGAATTAAAGCCTACTGAATTGCGAGAGAGCGAACGAAAATATATTTTTCTAAATCTTTTTAATTTTATTAAAGCGCCCATGTAGCTCAGTTGGTAGAGCACCCCCATGGTAAGGGGAAGGTCAGCGGTTCAAGTCCGCTCGTGGGCTCTGTATCTGTAATAATTATTAATTTAAATTTTAAAATAAAAAATATGGCAACAAAGAGAAAACCATTTGTAAAACTTCAATGTCAAGAATGTAAAAAAACAAATTATTACTCTCATAAATCAAGACAGCTTAATCAAAAAACAGAAAAAAAATTGGAGTTAAAAAAATATTGTAATACTTGTAGAAAACATACAGTTCACAAAGAAACAAAAAAATAAAAAAGATAAATTTATCTTGGGGACTTAGTTTAACGGAAAAATAGCGGTCTCCAAAACCGCGGATGGGGGTTCAATTCCCTCAGTCCCCGCCATTTTTAAATTTATTTAATAATTCCTTTTTTTAATTATGGCTTTATTAGAAATAAAAAAATATCCAGATCCTATTTTAAAGAAAAAATCATATGAAGTGGAAAAAATAACAGATGAAATAAAAAAACTTATTGAAGATATGGCTGAAACGATGAAAAAAAATAATGGTGTTGGAATTGCTGCGCCGCAAGTAGGTGTTTTAAAAAGAATAATTGTTATTGAAACTGAAAATGGAATAGTTCCTTTTATAAATCCTAAAATTATAAAAAAATCAAAAGAAAAGGAAACAATGGAAGAAGGGTGTTTAAGCTTTCCAGGAGTTTTTTTGAAAATTAAAAGACCAAAAGAAGTTGAAATTGAAGCTTTGAATAAAGAAGGAAAAAAAATAAAAGCAAAAGGATTATTAGCGAGAATACTTCAGCATGAAATAGATCATTTAGATGGCATTTTATTAATTGATAGATTATCTTTTTTAGGAAAAATTAAATTTAAAATAAAATATGAGTTTAATAGAAGATTTAATAAAAGAAAATTGGCTTAAAACACCTCGAATAATTGAAGCTTTTAAAAAAATAAAAAGAGAAGATTTTCTACCAGAAGAAATTAAAAATTTATCAGAATTAAATGAAGCGCTGCCAATAGGGTATGGACAAACAATTTCTCAACCTTTAGTTGTTGCTTTTATGATAGAGCTTTTATTTCCCGAAGAAGGAAATAAAGTTTTAGATATTGGTTTTGGATCTGGATGGACAAGCGCTCTTTTAGCTGAAATTGTGGGAGATAAAGGAAAAGTAATTGCTATTGAAATAATAAAAGAATTAAAAGAATTTGGCGAAAAAAATATTTCAAAATATAATTTTATTAAAAAGGGAAGAGTAAAGTGTATTTTATCTGATGGATCAAAAGGATATAAAGAAGAAGCGCCTTTTGATAGAATTTTAGTTTCTGCTGCGAGTAAAAACGTGCCTGAAGAATTAAAAAAACAATTAAAAATTAATGGAAGATTAGTTATTCCAATAAATAACTCAATATATTTATTTATTAAAAAATCAGAAACTATTTTTGAAGAAAAGGAATATTCTGGTTTTGTTTTTGTTCCTTTAGTAACAAAAGATTAAATTATGAAAAAAAATTTAATTTTCTTTTTTGTTTTAATTATAATTTTCTTTTTTTTATTTCTTTTGACTTTTAGAGAAATTTACGGCAATAAAAATTTATTAATTAATAAAGAGAAAATTTTTGATATCAAAAAAGGAGAAAGCATTATTGAAATTGCCTCTAATTTAGAAAAAGAAAAAATTATAGAAAACAAATTTTCATTTGTTTTGTATCTTTTTTTAAAAGGCGATGAGAAAAAAATTCAAGCTGGAAAATATCTTTTAGAGCCTGATTTAAAAATTTATCAGATGGTAGATAAATTTATTTCTGGAGATACAATAAAAATTAAAATAACAATTCCTGAAGGGTATAATTTAAAAGAAGTTGAGCAAGAATTTAAAAAAAATTTTAAAGAAATAAATTTCTCAAAATTTAAAATTGGAGATTTTAAAAATGATTTTGAAATTTTAAAAGATGTTCCTGATGAGGCGTCGTTAGAGGGATTTTTATTTCCTGATACTTATTTTTTTAATCCAGATGCAACAGAAAAAGAGATTATTTACACTTTTTTAAAAAATTTTTCCCAAAAAATTACTCCAGATTTACAAAAAGAAATTAAAAACCAAAACAAATCTCTTTATGAGATTATTATAATAGCTTCTTTGATTGAAAAAGAAGTAAAAACATTAGAGGATAAAAAAATTGTTTCTGGTATTTTGTGGAAGAGATTGAAATACGAAATTCCTCTTCAAGTAGATGCGACAATTTCCTATATTACTGGTAAAAAAACAACAAAAATTTCGCTTAAAGAAACTCAAATAGATTCACTATATAACACTTATAAATATAAAGGTTTACCTAAAGGACCTATTTCTAATCCGGGAATTGAAAGTATTATCGCTGCTATTTATCCAAAAGAAACCGAATTTTTCTTTTATCTCTCAAAACCAGACGGAGAAACAATTTTTAGCAGAAACGCTGAAGAGCATATTGAAGCTGTTGAAAAATATTTAAGATAAATTTTGATATTTAAAAAAATTGTTGCTATAATATTATAATAAAACAATATGAATAGCGAAGAAAAAGATTTAAAAGAAAAAAAAGCATTATTAATTATTGCTTTTAGAGATTTTCGAGATGAGGAATATTTTATTCCTAAAAATATCTTAGAGAAAAACGGAATTAAAACAATTACTGCAAGTTCTTCATTGGGAAAAGCAATAGGGAAATTGGGCGGAGAAGCAAATGTTGATATCTTGTTTGACAAAGTAAATGTTTCAGATTTTGATGCTGTTTTATTTATTGGAGGGCCTGGCGCTTATAAGTTATTTGATAATATTTTTCTTTTAAAGATTGCTCAAGAAGCAGTTGAAAAAAATAAAATATTAGGAGCAATTTGCATTGCACCTGTAATTTTAGCAAAAGCAGGAGTTTTAAAAGAAAAAAAAGCAACAGTGTGGAATTCTCCAATGGATAAATCTGCGATAAAAATATTAGAAAAAGAAGGAGCTATTTTTGATAAAAATTCAGTTGTTGTAGATGGAAAAATTATTACTGCTTCGGGTCCTCAATATGCAAAAGAATTCGGGGAAAAAATAATTAATTTTTTAAAACAAAATGCCTGAAAAATTTGATTTCATTTCAAATTTGCCATTAATAATTTTATCTTTTCTGTTTTTAATTATTTTTATTTTATTTATTATAGGAGGAGTTATTTTATTAAGAGCAAAAGGCGATTATAATAAAATTGAAAAAGGAAGAAAGTTTTTAAGTTTAGCATTTTTTAGTTTCTTTTCTCTTATTTTAATAATTTTAGTTTTTTATTCAGTTAGTTATTTTATCCAAAAAGGAAAAATATTAGAGCCACAGCCAGTATACAGCGAATTTCCTATATCTCCAGCTGTAGGTTTTCCTCCTGCTCCAAATTTTTTAGAGATAAAAGGTTATTATTTTAGTGGCCCATATCCAATAAAAAAAATTAAAACAATAGGATCTGCTATTTATATAATTTTATGCAAAAAACCTGATAAATATGAATCCGTTTTTTTAAAGCAAACAGAAGGAGAAGATATCTCCCTTAACCAAGAATACAATAATTGGGTAAAAAAATGTGGAAGCGAAAAAAATATCTATATTGCTATCCTCTTGGGAAATGAAAAATATTATTCATCAGAAAAATTAAAAGAAATTTTAAATAATATTAAGTAATAATTTATTAAATAATTTTTAAAAAATGACCCCATTAAAATCAATTTTTGAAAAAATTACAATAGAAAAAAGTTTAATATATCTTATAATTATTATTGTTATAATTGTTTTCTTCTTTATTTTTTATTTCTTCTTTTCCGAATTTAACAAAGGGATTATTCTTACTTCTCCAATAGGGGGTGAAGAATGGGAGGTTGGAGGAACTTATAAAATTACATGGCAGGCAAAAAATATAGATAAAGTTGGAATAGTTTTATATAAAGGTAAAGATCCTCAATGGATTGCAAAAGATATTTATGCTGGTGTTGGAAGTTATGAATGGAGAATTTTTCCTGGACAACCATACGGACCTGATTATTGGGTTGCTGTATTTGAGTATCCCTGGAAAGAAGGAAATAAAATTTCTTATTCAAGAGCTTCCTTTTCTCTTGTTTTTCCAAAAACTGCTTCTTGCGAAGGGCTATCCATAGAAAACCAATGGCCATATATTTCAAGTGCAATACCTGATCTGCGTTATGTTTTTATTACAGATTCAACTTATAATGGAAATTTAGGAGGATTAGAAGGTGCTGATAAAATATGTCAAGAAGAAGCGCAGAAAAAAGGCTTTAATGGCGTATGGCATGCTTTTATTGGAGGAGATGAAGATAATCAATTAGCGATAAGAAGAATAAAAACAAAAGGTATTTTTGTCGATGCAAATTCTTCTTTAAAATTAGCAAGCGGTGATACTTGTCATCGTTTAATAGCAAAAGATTTTAATGAATTTTTATCAAGATTTTCAACTCTTTCAAGAATAAATCAAGAAAAACTGGAAAAAAACTTTTTAAAAAAATTAGATAAAATTTGGTTAGGAAGATTTGATGAAAAAAGTAAGAAAAATTGTATTCCAATAGAAGGGCCTAAAACTGTTTCTCTTCAAGAACAATATAGTTATACAAGTACTTGCCAAAATTGGACAAACGGAGAGAAAATTATATCTGGATATTATGATTATATTCAAAATAAGAAAGGAAATATTTCTTTACCAACTTGTTATACTGAACAGGGGCAATATACTCAAGTTGCAATAATAGGAGGATTATCTACTGGTTTAACTGGAGGAGCGGAGTTTGTAAATTCTTTTACTCCTTATCAAGGGAAAAATTGTAGTACTTCTCAATACCTTTTATGTATTTCGGAATAAAACTATTGACAAAATTATTTAATAATATAAGATAGAAAATTATAATAAAATTAATTAGCCGTAGACAATAGGCATCTTTTAAAAAAGAATAAGTCCTATCAAGGCATTTTTATTTTCGATTTAGTTGTCTGCGGCGACAACTTTTTTTATGCCAAAAACTCGTGAAGAAAAACAAAAAATAGTTGAAAATTTAAAAGAAAATATTCAAAAAGGAAAGGCAATTTTTTTTGTAGGTATTAAAGGATTAAAAGCAAAAGAAATTTTCAACTTAAGAGAAAATTTAAAAAAGGAAGGAGCGTTTTTATATGTAGTTAAAAAAACATTATTAGATATTGCTTTTAAAGAAAATAATATTAATTTTCCAAAAGATGAGTTTAAAGAAGATGTTGCTGTAATTTTTAGTTTAAAAGATGAAATATCGCCATTAAAAGTTGCTTATCAATTTGCGAAAACTAATGAAAATTTAAAAATTTTAGGAGGATTTTTTGAAAAAGAGTTTGTTGGAAAAGATGAGGTGATTTCTTTATCAATGATTTCTTCAAAAGAGGATTTAATATCAAGATTAGTATGGACTATAAATGCGCCAATATCAAATTTTGTAAATGTTTTAGAAGCAAATATTAAAGGTCTTTTAAATGTTTTAGCAAAGGCTAAAGCATAATTATTAAAAATTAAAATAAAAAATAAAAATATGACAGAAGAAAATAAAAAAGAAGAAAAAATAGAAATTCCTGAAAAATTTAAAAAAATCGTAGAAGAAATAGAAAAAATGTCTGTTTTAGATTTATCAGAATTAGTGAAAATTTTAGAAAAAAAATTTAATGTATCTGCTGCTCCTCAAGTTATTGCTGCTCCTGTTGCTGCAAGCGGTTCTGATGCTTCCCAATCTTTAGGAGAGGAAAAAACATCTTTTAATGTTGTTTTAAAAGGAATTGGTGATAAAAAAATTGAAGTTATAAAAATAGTAAGAGATATTACTGGAAAAGGATTGAAAGAGGCAAAGGATTTAGTAGATGCAGTTGTTAATGGTCCCCAGGTTATAAAAGAAAATGTAAAAAAGGAAGAAGCAGAAGATCTAAAAAAGAAATTTGAAGAAGCAGGCGCGCAAGTAGAATTAAAATAAATTCTAAAAAAGAATAATTCCTAAAAAGAAAATAAAAACCAGCAATAAAATTATAATTATTTTTTTATATTTTTGCTGGTTTTTTAATATTTTTTTATAATTTTTAAATGATTTAAATTTTTTTTTATTTTCTTTTTTCTTTTTTGTTTTTCTTTTTTTATTTCCTCTTTCTCCTTTTTTTAAAAAATCTATTTTTTTTAAAAAACTTTTTGAGAAAAAACTATTTTTTTTAAAAAATATTTCCTTAAAACTTTCTTCTTTTTCATTTTTTGGATTTAAAATAATTAATAAACATACTCCTGATATTTTATTTTTATTTTTTAAAACTGCTGATGATAAAATATTTTTAACTCTTTTTTCATTAAGGAATTCATATTGGGATATTTTTCTGAAAATATTTTCTTTTAAAAAGAAATTGTATAAATCTCTGGTAATTATAAAAATTAAATCATTTTCTAAGAGTTTTCCAGAAGCAATATTTAAAAATACCTTTAAGGGATAAGGTTCAATCTCAGAAGAATCTAAATTTTTATCTATTTCTATAATTTTCCCGTTTCTTATAAGAATAATTTTAATATCTCCTGTTTTGGTAAAAATTAAATCATAATCTTTAATTGAGCATAAGGCAAAATTTAAATTTCCAAGCCAAGAAATATTATCTTTTTTTAGTTCTTCAGATAAAAATTCATTTATTTTTTTTAAACTTTGAGAGATTGCTTTTTCAGGGTTATTATAAGAAATGTTATAATAATTTTCTTTAATATTATTTGCGATTTTTTTTAAGAAATTTGAATTTTGATAAATAGCGTTTTTTAATTCTCCAGCAGCGCATAAAGTCCCCAGTTTTTTTTCATAAGATTTTACTGGTTCGTAAATAAAACTATCAAAAAACTTATCTTCTTCTGCTTTCGGATTAAAATATAATTCAAATATTTTCATATTATTTATTATAATATAAAAAAATTATATTATAAATATAAGGGCAATTAGCTCAGGGGTAGAGCGTTTCGTTCACATCGAAAAGGTCGCAGGTTCAAATCCTGCATTGCCCACATCGTAAAAATGAAAGATTTGGTAAAATAAGAATGATATTGTATAATTAAAAATTAATATAAAAAGAAAAAAATTTATAAATTATGCCAGAGAAATTTTTTGATATTATTCCTCCTAAAAATGATGAAGAAGAATTAGATTTAGAGAAAATAGAAGAAAAAGAAGAAGAGATAAAGCTTAATATAAAAACTTATCACAAAGAAGAAGAAAAAATAGGAGAAATAAATGATTTTAATCAAAATAAAAGAAGAGATTATAAAAAATTTGGATTTAAAAAAGATAAAATTAGGAAAAAACATAAAATTAATTTTAAAAATATAATTTTATCTTTTCTTTTTATAGTTTTATTTTGCAGCGGGGTTTATTTTATTTTTTTTGAAAAAACAAGAATTGAAATTTCTCCAAAAACAGAAATTTTGTCTTTAAAAGATACGATAGTTATTGATAAAAATGCCAGTCAGGCGGATTTTTTAACAAGAGTAATTCCTGGAAAAGTTTTTACAGATGAAAGGTCAACTTCTTCAAATTTTCCCGCTACTGGCAAAGTTCAAAAAGAAGAAAAGGCAAAGGGTATAATAAGAGTTTATAATAATTATTCTACTTCTCCTCAAACTCTTGTTGCAACTACTCGTTTTGTTTCTGCTGACGGAAAATTATTTAGATCAATAAAACAAGTAACTATTCCTGGAGCTACCTATGAGGGAAATAAATTAGTGCCTGGATTTTTAGATATTGAGGTTCAAGCAGCTGAACCTGGCGAAGATTACAATATCGGTCCTTCTACTTTTTCTATTCCTGGGTTTGCCGGCACTGATAAATATACTGCTTTTTATGGTAAATCTTTTCAGCCAATGAAAGGAGGATTTAAGGGTGAAGTTTTAAAAGTAAGTGAAGAAGATATAAATAATGCTAAAGAAACTTTATTAAAAAAATTAAAAGAAGAAAGCATAAATTATTTAAAAAATAATATTTCTCAAGATTATATTTTATTAGATGAAACAGTTAAAGAAGAGGTAATTAAAGAATCTTCTTCTGTTGAAGTGAATAAAGAGGCAAATTCTTTTGATTTTGAATTAACAATTAAAACAGAAGGATTAGCTTTTAAAAAATCTGATTTAGATAATTTTGTAAAAAATATTATAAGTTTAAATATTTTAGAGGGTAAAAAAATTCAAGAAGAAACTATTTCAAAGAAATTTTCTTTAAAATCAAGAGAAAATGATAGAGTGATGCTTGATTTAGAAATAAAAGCAAGAGTTTATCCTGATTTTGATATTAATGAAGTTAAAAAAGCTCTTGCTGGTAAATCTTTGTATGAAATTAATAATTTAATATCTGAAGATTCTATGTTCTCAAAAATTGAGATAAAATCTATTCCTTTCTGGAGAAAAACAATTCCTAATGATATAAATAAAATAGAAATAGATGTTAATATAGATTCTTCGCCTCTTTAATTATTGACAAATTAAAATAATTTTGATAAATTTAAAAATTCTACAAAAAATATAAATGGAAAAAATTGATAAAAAATTAAACCGAAAAACAGGTGTTATTTTAGAAGCTTTACCAAGCGCTATGTTTAAGGTAAAATTAGACGATGGTAAAGAAATAATTGCTCATCTTGCCGGTAAATTAAGAATACATAAAATTAAAATTTTAATAGGAGATAGGGTTGTTGTTGAAATGAGTCCTTATGATGAGACAAAAGGAAGAATAATATATAGGGAAAAATAATTTAAAAATAAAATGAAAGTTAAACCTTCAGTAAAAAAAATTTGTAAAAATTGTAAAGTTGTTCGTAGGAAAGGAAGAGTATATATAATTTGTAAAAATCCAAAACATAAACAACGTCAGGGATAAAAAAATATGCCAAGAATTATTGGAATTAATATTCCAGATAACAAAAGAATAGAAATATCTTTAACCTATATTTATGGTATAGGATTATCTTTAAGTAGGAAAATTTTGCTTGAAGCAGGAATAGATTTTAATAAAAAAGCAAAAGATCTAACACCAGAAGAAATTAATAAAATAAAAGAGATTATTGAAGAAAATTATAAAATTGAAGGAGATTTAAGAAGAGAAACAATAAATAATATTAAAAGGTTGAAAAATATTGGTTGTAAAAGAGGCATTCGTCATATTAAAGGCTTGCCAGTAAGAGGACAAAGAACAAAGACTAATTCAAGGACTGTAAGGGGAAATGTAAGAAAAACCGTAGGCTCTGGCAGAAAACCACCGCCACAACCAACATAAACTTAAATTTTAAAATTTATGGGTAAAACGCGTATTATACAAAAAAGCGAAGAAGAATTATTAAAAGAAAAAGAAAAAATAGAATCAGCTGTAAAAAAAGAGATTAAAAAACCTGTTTATAAAAAAGAGTTTGGCAAAATTTATATTTCTTCTTCATATAATAACACAATAATCACTTTAACAGACGAGAGGGGAAATGTTTTATCGTGGGTAAGTGCAGGTTCGATTGGTTTTAAAGGAACAAAAAAAGCAACCCCTTTTGCTGCTTCAAAAGTAGCCGAGGCAATTGCTTTAGCCGTTAAAAAAATAGGAATTGATAAGATTTCTGTTTTTGTCAAAGGGATAGGTTCGGGAAGAGATTCTGCCTTGCGTTCATTGGTAAATCAAGGGTTAAATATTATTTCCATAAAAGACATAACTCCTATTCCTCATAATGGATGCAGGCCACCTAAAGTAAGAAGAGTTTAATATATAAATTTTTAATTTTAAAATGAAAAAATCAAAAAATAAAAAAAATCTTTCTGAATATGGAAGAGAGCTAAAAGAAAAGCAAAAGTTAAAAGAATTATATGGGTTGCGTGAAAGACAATTTAAAAATTATGTAAAAGATATTTTAAAGAAAAGAGGAAAAGTTGAAGATGCAGGAGTTTTATTAATGAAAAAATTATCTTTAAGATTAGACAATGTAGTTTTAAATTTAGGTTTTGCTAATACTTTGCCAAAAGCGCGCCAGCTTGTAAGCCATAATCATTTTTTAGTAAACGGAAAAAAAATTAATGTTCCTTCTTTTGAGGTTAAAAAGGGAGATATAATTAAAGTTGCGCCATCATCAATAAAAAAGCCAGTTTTTTCAAATATTATTCCAGAATTAAAAAAATATAAGCCTCCATTATGGTTAGAACTTGATGTTGAAAAAATGGAGGGAAAAGTTTTATCTGAACCTACTCCAGAGGATTTAATACCGCCAGTAGAAATTTCAAGTATTTTCGAATTTTATTCAAGATAAAAAAATTAAATTTATTATTTTAATTAATAAATAATTTTTAAAAAATGTTTTTACAAAATAAACCAAAAATTATTGAGAAAAAAAATAATTTAACTACTTTTGAAATAGAAGGTTTTTATCCTGGATATGGAATAACAATTGGAAATGCTTTAAGGAGAGTATTGTTATCTTCGCTTGAAGGAGCAGCTGTTACTCAAGTTAAAATTAAGGGAATTAATCATGAATTTTCAACAATAGATGGAGTATTAGAAGATATAATTGATATAATTTTAAATTTAAAGCAAATGAGGTTTAAGCTTTATTCAGATGAACCTCAAAAAGCAGTTTTAAAAATAAAAGGAGAAAAAGAGGTAAAGGGATCTGATTTTGAGTTTCCTTCTCAAGTTGAATTAATAAATAAAGATTGTCATATTTTAACTATTACAAACAAAAAGACAGAAGTTGAAATGGAAATTCAAATTGAAAAAGGAATAGGGTATGAAACAGTAGAAGAAAGAAAAAAGAAATCAAAATTAGAGGTTGGAGTAATTTCTATTGACTCTTTATTTTCTCCGATAAGAAGAGTTAATTATAAGGTAGAAAATATGAGAGTTGGAGAAAGAACAGATTTTGATAAATTAATTTTAGAGATTGAAACAGATGGGACAATTACAGGAGAGGAAGCATTATATAAAGCTTCAAAAATTTTAATTGATATTTTTTCTTTAATTTCTTCTGAATATAAAGATAAATTTGAAAAAGAAGAAGGGAAAGCAAATGAGGAAAAAACAAAAAAAGAAGAAACAAAAAAAAGGAAATTAAAGAAAACAAAAAAATAAAAGTTTATGTATAAATCAAAAAAGGTCAAAAAATTTTCAAGAGAAAAGGATCAAAGAAAGGCTTTTAAAAAGCTATTATTGGTTTCTTTTTTTGAAAAAGGAAAAATTAAAACAACAGAAGTAAGGGCAAAAGAAATTAAAAGATTGGCTGATAAATTTATTACTGACGCTAAAAAGGGAGATTTGTCTGCCAGAAGAAAATTATTAAAATATTTTTCACCAAAAACAACTAAAAAAATAATTGAAGAAATTGCGCCTTTGTATTTAGAGCGAAAAGGAGGATACACAAGAGTAATAAAATTAGGAAGGAGAAAATCAGATGGCGCTAAAATGGCAATTGTTGAGCTTGTAAAATAAAATTAATTTTATGAAAAGAGAAACATATACAATTGATGCAACTGGCAAAACTTTAGGAGAAATATCTACAAAAATAGTTACTCTTTTGCGTGGGAAAAATAAGGAAAATTTTTTACCTTACAAAGACAATGGAGCTTTTGTAGTTGTTAAAAATATTAGAAAAATTAAAATTTCTGGAAGAAAACTTGACCAAAAAATTTATTATCACCATAGTGGATATTTAGGAGGATTAAAAGAAACTTCATTAAAAGAGATGCTTGAAAAAAATCCTGAAAAAGCTTTAAAAAAATCGGTTTTAGGAATGCTTCCTAAAAATAAATTAAGAGCAAAACAAATAAAAAGATTAAAGATTATTGTATGAAAACAAACACATTAAAATTTGAAAATATGGATATAGAGACAAAAGAAAAGGAAACTAAACCTCTTAAAAAACAATCAAAAACAACAAAAGAAATAAAAGAAAAAGAGGTAAAAAATCTTATCAAAAAACCAGAAAAGAAAGAAAAGGAAAAAGAAAAAGAGACAAAAGAAGAAATATCTTCTTATTTTGAAGCAACCGGCAGAAGAAAAACCAGTATTGCAAGAGTAAGACTTTATACTAAAGGAGAAAAAGAAATTATTGTTAATAATAAGCCGTATGATGTTTATTTTCCAACAATTGAAATGAAAAAAATCATTGAATCTCCTCTTGAAAAAATGAAATGTTTAGATAAATTTAGAATAACAATAAATGTAAAAGGAGGAGGAATTCATTCTCAATCTGAAGCAGTAATGCATGGAATTTCTCGAGCATTGGTAGAATTTAACCCAGATTTTAGAAAAAAATTAAGAAAAGCAGGATGTTTGACAAGAGACCCGCGACAAAGAGAAAGAAAGAAATTTGGATTGAAACGTGCAAGAAGAGCGAGACAATGGAGGAAAAGATAATTTATTTTTAAAAGCGAGATATTTATCTCGCTTTTTTATTAAATTTTACTGAATTATTTTTTGAGATTGGTAAAGAGTTTTTTCATTTAAAATATAGAGTTTTTTATCAAAATTATTGAAAATTACTTTTGGATTATTGTATTTTATATCTTTATCATTTTTTGAGATATCAAAGATATTTATTTTATCTCTGTCATCAGTTTCTGCAATTTTTATTTCATTTTCTGAATTAAATATTATATAAGAACTACTAATCCAAGAAGCATTTTCAATTTTTTGAGATAATCGAGTAATAAATACTTTATCTCCTTTCTTTTTATATGGTTGGTCATTTTTATCTTCTAAATAAATAATCCAAATTTCTGAATCATTAAAAAGTAGTAATTTTTTATAATCATAAGATACAATAATGTTTTTTACAGGTTCAAAATATTTTTCAAAATCTTTTTTTTCATTATTTAATAAATACAAAACATCATTTTCTTTCAAAAAAATAAAAGAATTAAAAACATAAATATTGTATTTTGCTTCTTTGTTTAAAGAAATATTTGAATCATTTATTTTTTCGGTATTTGAAAAAGAAAAATCAGTTTTAAAAGTAAAACCTGAAGAATCAAGGTAGTAAATATTGTTATTATTAATAGTAAAAGAGATAATATTTTCTAAAAGTATTTTAGGTTGTAAATTTTTTACCAAATCTATTTCTTTTAATTTTCCATCTTCTAAAAATAATATTTTTTGATAATCATTAGGATTAAAAACGATATTTGTTGTATTTTGATTCAAGTAATTAACTAAGACAGCAAAAGCAGGCGTTTTTTCTGTTTCTATAATATAATATTTTGTTAAAAAGGTTTCTTTATCAGTTGTTTTTTTAGTTAAAACTTTTTCTTTTGTTTCCATTAATATTTTTTTGGAATCAGGAGAAAAAAATAAATTAGTTAGCTCAATATCTTTTTTAGATATATTTTCTTTAGAAATAAATGGAGTTTTAATGTTTGTATTTAAATCAAAAATTTTTAAAGTCCAATTGTTTAAATCAGTGCTTTTTTCTTTTATTTCGTTTATCTCTTTCTCTTGTAAAATTATTTTTGATTTATTTGATGGCGGAATAAAAAAGTTTTCAATATTTTTTGAAAAAACATTTAAAGAAAGAATTTCAGGAAACAAAATAATATCTTTTACCTCTGTTGCTAATCCTTCTTTTACTTCTAAATTTTTTTCCCAAACCTGAAATCCTTCCTTTGCAATTTTTACTTTATATCTATTAGGTAAAAGATTATTAATTTCAGCTGAACCAAATAAAAAATCAGTTTTTTTTATATTTTTTTCATTTATATATATTTGAGCATTTTTAGGAGAAGTTTTTACAAAAATAAGTCCGGGTTGAACAATTCTTTTATTTTTAAAATCAATTCTTAATCCTATTGAATAGAGGATAATAATTGGAGTAATTATAATAAAAGCTAAAACTATTGAAAAAAACAATATTTTTTTATTTTTTTGGGTCATAAAAATAATTTATAAAAATCAAAAAATCTTTAACTAATATACAATAAGATAATTTTACCAAATTTTTTCCTTCTTGCCAATTTTTAAATTATGGATTAAGATAAATCATAATTATTATTTTTTATGCCTGAAAAATTTATAATAAAAGGCGGAAAAAGTCTTAATGGAGAAGTAAATATAAACGGAGCAAAAAATGCTGCTTTTCCAATTCTTGCCGCAACCCTTCTAACAAATAATGATTGCATTATTGATAATCTTCCATTAATCGAAGATGTTTCTAAAATGTTAAAAATTCTTGAAAGTTTAGGTGCGGAAATTTCATATTTATCAAAAAGAAAAGTAAAAATAAATTGTCAAAACATTAATCCAGAAAAAATTCCTTTTGACATAGTAAGTAATTTTAGGGGATCAATTCTTATTTTAGGCCCTTTGCTTGCTCGATTTGGAAAAATAAAAATTATTTCTCCTGGGGGATGTTTAATAGGCGCAAGACCATTAGATACTCATTTCGATTCTTTTAAACAATTGGGGTTTAAAATTTCTTCAAAGGGTAGTTTTTATTATTTTGAAAAAGGTCCTGATTTTTTGAAAACAGATAATTATTTTTCTATTCCTGATAAAGAGGTAAAAGAAGGTAAAAAAATAGAAATAGTTTTAAAAGAATTTAGCGTTACCGCAACTGAAAATATCTTATTATTTGCTTCTCTTTTTTCTCAAAAATTTATTTTAAAAATAGCAGATGAAGATTATCAAACCCAAGATTTAATAAAGGTATTAAAAAAAATGGGCGTGAAAATAAGACGAATAGAGGCACATTCTTTTGAAATAGTTGGAAAAAAGAAATTAAATGGATTTACGCATAAAATTATTTCAGATCCAATTGAAACAGGCACTTTTATTGTTGCTGCATTGGCTACAAAGGGAGAAGTTTTAATTAAAGATGCCGAAATTGCTTTTCTTTCTTTATTCTTAAAAAAATTAAAAGATTTTGGCGCTAATTTTAAAGTTTTAGATAAAAATATAATTAAAATATTTCCTTCAAAATTATTAAAAATGGATAAAATTCAAAGTCTTCCCTATCCTGGAATTCATAGCGACTTGCAGCCAGAATTAGGAGTATTGTCTACTCAATCAAAAGGGCCAACTTTAATTCATGATCCGTTATATGAAGGCCGTTTAAAATATTTAGAAGAATTGAATAAAATGGGAGCAGATATTATTTTTTGCGATCCTCATCGGGCAATAATAAATGGGCCAACTCCTTTGTATGGGATGGAGATTCCAAGTCTTGATCTGCGGGCAGGTGCAGCTTTAATTATTGCTGGCCTTGTTGCAAAAGGAGAAACAATTATTAATAATATTTATCAGGTTGATAGAGGATATGAAAAAATAGAGGAGCGGCTAGAAAGTTTAGGGGCAGATATAAAAAGAATAAAAGATTAAAATTTAAAAATATGGAAAATATATTTAATAAAAAAATTGGAATAGATTTAGGAACATGCAATTCTGTTGTTTTCACGCCTAAAAAGGGGATTGTTTTAAACGAACCGTCAATTGTGGCAGTTTCTTTATCAGAAAATAAAATTTTAGCAATTGGAAAAGAAGCAAAAGAAATGATAGGAAGAACTCCGGATACAATAAAAGTTTACAAACCTTTAAAAGACGGAGTGATCGCAAATTACAAGATAACAGAAGCAATGATAAAATATTTTATTAAAAAAACGATCGGAAGGTTAAAATTCTTAAAACCAGAAATTTTAGTAGGTGTGCCAGCAGGTATTACCTCGACTGAAAAAAGAGCAGTTATTGAAGCCGGAATGTCAGCTGGAGCAAAAGCAGTTTATGTTGCAAAAGAACCGATTTTAGCAGCAATAGGCGCAGGTATTCCTATTAATTCTTGTTCTGGACATATGATTGTAGATATTGGCGGCGGTACAGCAGAGGTAGCAGTAATATCATTAGGAGGAATAGTTAATTGGGCGTCTTTAAGGGTTGGTGGAGATAAATTAGATCAAGCGATTTCTGATTATATAAGGAAAAAATATAATTTAGCTATTGGAGAACAAACTGCTGAAGAGATTAAATTAAAAATAGGAACAGCGGTTTTTGAAAAGAATCAAAAAGAAATGGAAATAAGAGGAAGAGATTTAATTTCAGGAATGCCTAAAAATATAAAAATTACTTCGAATGAAGCATGTGAAGCAATTTCTGATAAATTAAACGAAATCATTTTAGTTATAAAAAGAGTTTTAAGAGAAACTCCCCCTGAGCTTTCTGCTGATATTATGGATAAGGGAATGATAATCTCTGGTGGAGGAGCGTTAATTAGAAATCTTGATCAATTAATTTCTCAATCAACAGGTCTTCCTTGTTTTTTAGCTGATGAGGCTATTTTTTGTGTAGCAAAAGGAACTGGAATTGTTTTAGATAATTTAGATGTTTATAAAAAAAGCATAATGAGTAAAAAATAAAATTTCAATGATAATTGGTCATCAAAAGCAGTGGCAATTATTAAAAAAATCAAAAGAAAAGGGAAAACTTTCCCATGCTTATTTATTTTCAGGAGAAGAAAAATTAGGAAAGAAAACTTTGGCTGTAGAATTTGTTAAATTTTTAAACTGTCTAGATAGTGGCAAAATAAAACCTTGCAATAATTGTAAAAATTGTCTTGATATTGAAAAAAGAATTTATCCTGATTTTGTAATTATAGAACCTGTTTTTTTACAAAACGAAAAAAACAAAAATAAAAAAAATAGTTTAAATTCTTCTAAATCAATAGGCATAAAACAAATAAAAGATTTAATTTTAAAACTTTCGTTGCGTTCTTTTTCATCTTTATATAAAATAGCAATAATAGATGATGCTCATTTAATGACTTATGAAGCCCAGAATTGTTTTTTAAAATTTTTAGAAGAGCCAAAAGGAGATGCTATTTTAATTTTAATTACCAGTTATCCGGAAATGCTTTTGCCGACTGTTCTTTCCCGAGTTGAAAAAATAAACTTTTTTCCAGTTGAAAAAAAAGAAATTGAAAAATATATTTTTTCTAAAAAACAATTTAATAACACGGAAGAGATCTTTTTAATAGCAAAAGGAAAACCAGGAACAGTAATAGATCTTTTAAATTCTCCAGATGCTTATTCAAATTACAAAAAAACTATTTCCGAATTAGAAAATATTATTAATTCTGATATTTCTTTTCGTTTTAATTATCTTAAAAAACTAATTGAAGAAAATTCTAATTTTCTATTAAAAATTTCTGAGATTTTAAATATTTGGTTAAATTATTTCAGGTATGAATTACTTTTGAGATTAAATATTAAAGAAAAAGAAAATAATAAAATTTTACAAAAATATTCTTTATCAAAAATTATAAAAATTATAAATTTAATTCAATCGACTAATTTTTTGATTTCAACAACAAATGTTAATCCTAAATTAGCGATTGAATTATTATTAATAGAAATATGATAGACTACAAAGAAATAATTAAAAAAATTATTCCAGAATTAGACAAAGTTGTTTCCTTTTTTGAAAAGGAATTATTAAAAATTAGAACAGGAAGAATTTCCCCTGCTTTAATTGAAGATATCTCAGTTGAATGTTTTGGACAGAAATTTCCTTTAAAGCAATTGGCTTCTATTTCTATTTTAGATCCGAAACAACTTGTAATTTCTCCGTGGGACAAATCCTATATTGAACCTATTGAAAAAGCAGTTTTTTCATCAAATTTAGGAGTTTCTCCTATTGTTGAAAAAGATTCAATTAGGATTTCTTTTCCACCAATTTCAGAAGAATATAAAAAGAATTTTCTTTTGATAATTTCCGAGAAACAAGAAGAAGCAAATAAAACAATTAGAAAATGGCGGGAAAAAGCATGGGAAGAAATTCAAGAAAGGACAAAAGAAGGGGAGATTAAAGAAGATGATAAATATAGAGCAAAAGAAGAATTGCAGGAAATAATTGACGAATACAATAAAAAAATTAAAGAACTATCAGATAAGAAAAGAAAAGAGATAATGGATAATTAATTATATTTATTAATTAAAATTAAAATAAAGTTTTAAAAGTTATGTTTTCTTTTTCGGGCATTCTTATTGCTTTTATCAGCTTAGTTGGTTTAATTGTATTACACGAATTAGGCCATTTTGTTTTAGCGAAAAAATTTAAAGTAAAAGTAGAAGAATTTGGTCTTGGTTATCCTCCAAAAATTTGGGGAATAAAATTTAAAGACACTCTTTATTCTTTAAATTTATTGCCTTTTGGTGCTTTTGTTAAGTTATACGGAGAAGATAAAAAAATTGATGATCCGCAAAGTTTTAGCGCAAAGCCGTTTTGGCAAAAATCATTAATTATTTTAGGAGGAGTTATTTCTTTCTGGATTATTTCTTTTATTTTACTTTCTATTGTTATGGGTTTAGGCGTGCCAAGCGTTATCGATGATAATGAAAATATTTTAAATCCTATGGTTGAAATAATTGAGGTAAGTTCTAACTCTCCAGCAGAAAAAGCAGGAATTAAAGCAGGGGATATAATTTTAAATTTAAAATATAAGGAATCAAGTTTTAAAATTGAAAAGGTAAAAGATTTTCAAGATTTGATTGAGAAATATAAAGGAGAGGAAATTATTTTAACTATAAAAAGAGGCAATGAAATAAAAGATGTTTTCTTAACTCCTAGGGTTTCTCCTCCTTCTGGCGAAGGAGCCTTAGGCGTTGGACTTATAAGAGTTGGAATAAAATCTTATCCTTTTTATAAAGCTCCTATAGAAGGATTAAAAGCAACAGTGAATTTAACAATTATGGCAGTAAAAGGTTGGATTGACGCAATAGTAAACTGGGTAACAGGAAAACCAGTTCAAGCGCAGTTAATGGGACCTGTTGGAGTTTTTGATTTATTTAATCAGGCAAGTAAAATGGGATTATCTTATTTTTTACAATTTGTTGCTATAATTTCAATTTTTCTTGCTTTAGCTAATATTTTGCCGATTCCTGCAACTGATGGTGGAAGGTTTTTATTTTTATTAATTGAAAAAATAAGAAAAAAACCCATAAGCGAAAAAGTTGAACAAAATGCAATTCTTATTTCTTTTGTCTTGCTTTTAATTTTAATGGTTTATGTAACAATAAAAGATATAATAAGAATTTTTTAATTCAATGAAGCAGTCTTCTCTTTTCACAAAAACTATAAAAGAAAATCTAAAAGATGAGGAAAGTATTAATGCTCAACTATTAATTCGTGGTGGTTTTATTGATAAACTGATGGCCGGAGTTTATTCTTATTTGCCTTTAGGTTTTTTGGTTTTAAAAAAAATTGAAAATATTGTAAGAGAAGAAATGATAAATATTTCTGGGCAAGAAGTTTTTCTTCCCGCTCTTCATCCAAAAGAAAATTGGGAAATAACAAACAGATGGCAGCAGGAAGAAAATATAATGTTTAAATTTAAAAATCAAAGAGGCAAAGATATGGGATTAGGATGGACTCATGAGGAAATAATTACTCCTCTGGTTAAAAAATTTGTTCATTCTTATAAAGATTTACCTGTTTATGTTTTTCAAATTCAAAATAAATTTAGAAATGAATTGCGGGCAAAATCTGGATTATTAAGAGGCAGGGAATTTATAATGAAAGATCTTTATTCTTTTCATAAAGATGAGAAAGATTTAGATAATTATCATGAAAAAGCAAAAAAAGCTTATTTTAAAATTTTTGACAGATGCGGAATTAAAAAACAAACTTTTTTAACATATGCTTCCGGAGGCGCTTTTTCAAAATATTCTCACGAATTTCAGACAATTACTCCTTATGGAGAAGATGAAATATATTTATGTGAAAAATGCAGATTGGCAATAAATAAAGAAATTATTAAAGAATCAAATTATCAGTGTATTCAGTGTAAAAATAAAGATTTAAAAATTAAAAAAGCAATTGAAGTTGGAAATATTTTTAAATTAAAAGATAGATTTAGCAAACCTTTTGATTTAAAATTTAAAGATAAAAATGGAGAAGAGAAAATAATAATGATGGGTTGTTATGGAATTGGAATAAGTAGATTAATGGGGGCAGTTGTTGAAGTTTATCATGACGATAAAGGAATAATTTGGCCTAAAAACGTCAGCCCTTATTTGCTTCATTTAATTAGAATTGAAAAAGATAAAGAAATAATAAACAAAACAGATAAAATTTATAATGATTTACAAAAAGAAAAAATTGAAGTATTATATGACGATAGAGAAGACAAAACTGCTGGTGAAAAATTCTCTGATGCAGATTTAATTGGGATACCTTACAGGGTTCTTTTAACTAAAAAAACTTTAGAAAAAGAATGTGTTGAAATAAAAAAAAGAAATGAAAAGAAATCAAAATTAATTAAAATAAAAGATGTAATTAAATTTGTAAAAGAAATAAGCAAATAAATGGTGAATTTTAAATTTTTTAAAAAAGAAAATAATAATAAAAAATCAAGCGCTGGAAATATTTTTTCTCAACTTTCTTATGACATTGCTATTGATTTAGGCACAGCAACCTCTTTGGTTTATGTGAGAGGAAAGGGGATTGTAATAAATGAACCTTCTGTTGTCGCTGTAAATCAGAAAACAGGGCAAGTTTTAGCAATTGGAGAAGAAGCAAAAAAAATGGTTGGAAGAACTCCTGCTCACATTGTCGCAACAAGGCCTTTGGTTGATGGAGTTGTTTCTGATTTTGAAATTACAGAACAAATGCTTAAATATTTTATTGAAAAAGTAAATAAAAGAAAGTTTATTTTAGGCCCGAGGCCAAGAGTAATTGTCGGCATTCCTTATGGAGTAACTGAAGTGGAAAGAAAAGCAGTGTTTGACGCAACAAGAAATGCTGGCGCAAGAGAGGTTTTTTTAATAGAAGAGCCTATGGCTGCGGCATTGGGCGCTCGGCTTGAAATTCAAGAAGCAGGAGGAAACTTTATTGTTGATATTGGAGGGGGGACAGCCGAAGTAGCGGTAATATCATTAGGAGGAATAGTTGTTGCTAAAAGTTTAAGAGTTGCCGGAGATAAATTAAATGAAGATATAATTCATTATATACAAGATGAATATAAATTATTAATTGGAGAAAGAGCGGCTGAAGAAGCAAAAATTAATATTGGTTCTGCTTACCCTTTAAAAGAAAAAAAAGAATTTGCTTTGCGGGGAAGAAATCTTATAACAGGTTTGCCTGAAGAAATTTTAGTTTCTGATGAAGATATAAGGAAAGCAATGGCAAAATCAGTAAAACAAATAGTTTATTCAATTAAAACAACAATTGAAGAAACTCCTCCAGAAATTTTATCTGATATTATGGGCAAGGGAATTTATCTTGCTGGAGGAGGGAGTTTATTAAAGGGATTGGATTTATTAATTCAAGAAGAAACAAGAATTCCAACAAAAATTATTGAAGATCCAGTAACTGCTGTTGCCAGAGGCGCGGGATTAGTACTTGAAAATTTAGATGAATTGCATGATGTTTTAATAGAATCAGAATAATTTTAAAATTAAATTTTGGTAAAATAATTATTTTAATTAAATATGATAAATAAAGAAGAAATAAAACATATAGCAAAACTTTCAAGAATAGAAATTAATACAAAAGAAGAAGAAAAATTTAGTAAAGATTTAGATGAGATTTTAAATTATTTTAATTTATTAGAAAAAGTTAATGTTTCAAAAATTGAGCCCTCTTTCCATCCGAATGAAAAATTTTTAAAAAAAGAATTAAGCTTTTTAAGAAAAGATGAGTCTTTCTCTTTTGACGAAAAATTAATTGAAAAAATAATTAAAATGACAATAGAAAAAAAAGATAGATATGTAAAAGTAAAAACTATTTTAAAATAAATTTAAAATGAAATTAGACAATTTAACTATAAAAGATATTCATTATGGTTTGGTAAAAAAAGAATTTTCTGCAGTTGAACTTACAAAAAATTATTTTAAAAAAATAGAAGAAAAAGATAAAGATATTTCTGCTTTTTTATTCTTGTCTAAAAAATTAGCATTAGAGCAGGCAAAAGAAGTTGACAAATTAATTTCAAACAATGAAGAATTACCTATTTTAAGCGGGGTGCCAATGGCTATAAAGGATAATATTTTAATTCAAGGTTTAAAGACAACTTGCGCTTCAAAGATGTTAGAAAATTATGTTTCTCCTTATGATGCGACTTGTATTAAAAAAATAAAAGAGCAAAAAGCGATTTTTTTAGGAAAAACAAATTTAGATGAGTTTGCAATGGGCGCTTCAACTGAAAACTCTGCTTTTTTTACAACAAAAAATCCTTATGATTTAAAACGAGTTTCAGGTGGTTCTTCAGGCGGTTCAGCAGCTGCTGTTGCTTCTGATATGTGTTGTTTTGCTTTAGGTTCTGATACTGGAGGATCAATCAGACAACCATCTTCTTTTTGCGGAGTAGTTGGATTAAAACCAACTTATGGCAGTGTTTCTCGTTATGGGTTAGTTGCTTATGCTTCATCTTTAGATCAAATAGGACCAATTGCAAAAACAACAGAAGACGCAAGAATAGTTTTTGATATTTTAAAAGGAAAAGATGAAAAAGATGCGACAAGTATTGATTTTAAGTATAATCCTTTTAATTTAGAAATTTCTAAATTAAAAATAGGGGTGCCAAAAGAATATTTTATTAAAGGAATTGATAAAGAGGTAGAAAAAATAATTAAATCAAGAATTTCAGATTATGAAAAAATGGGAGCAAAAATAATTGAAATTAGTTTGCCTCATACTGAATATGCTCTTCCTGCTTATTATCTTATCGCGACATCTGAAGCATCTTCAAATTTAGCAAGATATGATGGAATAAAATACGGGTTTTCAGATAAAGAAACAGATAGTTTATTAGATGTTTATTTAAAAGCAAGAGCAAAGGGCTTTGGAACAGAAGTTAAAAGAAGAATTATTTTAGGAACGTATGCTTTATCAAGCGGTTATTACGATGCTTATTATTTAAAAGCGCAAAAGGTAAGAACTTTAATTAAAAAGGATTTTGAAAATGCATTTAAAAAAGTAGATGTTATTTTTACTCCTGTTTCCCCAACGCCTGCTTTTAAGATTGGAGAAAAAATAACAGATCCTTTATCAATGTATCTTTCTGATATTTATACAGTTTCTGTAAATTTAGCTGGTGTTCCAGCTGTTTCTGTTCCTGCTGGTTTTTCTAATGATAATTTGCCTATTGGTCTTCAAATTATTGGTAAACCTTTTGAGGAAAATAAAATTTTAGAAGTAGGTAGTTTATTAGAAAAATGATAAATGATTTTTTTTCAAATATTATTTATTTTATTTTAGAGCCGGAATTTAGAGGAATTCTTCTTTTTGTAAGAAATATTTTTATTTTAGTTTCGCTATTAATGATTGTTGGGATAATAATTCTTTTAATAAAAGGAAGCTGGTTTAAAGCCTATTTAATTGAAGATGTAGTTGAAACTTTTACCAAAATGCCTTATGGTAAGAAAAAAACTTTAACTTATTGGAATAAAATAAAAGAAAGAATTAATTCAAACAGAGAAGATGAATATAAATTAGCAATAATTGAAGCAGATGATTTATTGGATAGGGTATTGGAAAAAATGGGATATAAGGGAGATACTTTAACAGATAAATTGAAACAAGTTAGTGAAGCGATAATTCCCAATATAGATAAAGTTTGGGAAGCACATAAATTAAGAAATAATATTGTTCATGATCCGGATTATAGTATTAATTTTGATCTTGCAAAAAGAGCATTAGAAATATATGAAAAAACTTTTCAGGATTTAGAAGTTATTTAATTTAAAAATTTGATTTTCTTTTTAAAATAGAATAAAATATAGAATATCGCGGGGTGGAGAAGTAGTATCTTGCGAGGCCCATAACCTCGAGACGCAGGTGCAATTCCTGCCCCCGCAACAAACTTGCCGAGGTAGTTCAGTTTGGTAAGAACGCCGCACTCATAAGGCGGAAGTCGTGAGTTCGAATCTCACCCTCGGCATTTAAAATGGGCGGGTGTAGTTCAGCCCGGTTAGAACGCCGCACTGTCACTGCGGAGGTCGCCGGTTCAAATCCGGTCGCCCGCGCCAAAATTAAATTAAAAATTAAAATTATAAAATAAATAAAAAATTATGAAAGATCCAATTACTGTTTCTGACCCTAAACCAGTTAAAAAGGGTTCAAAAACCGAAGAAAATTTATGGAAAGCATTTGCTGGAGAAGCTCAGGCAAGAAATAAATATAATTATTTTGAGAAAATCGCAAAAGAATCTGGATATGAACATATTGCTGCTGTTTTTGAAGAAACAGCCAGAAATGAATTAGAGCATGCAAAAATGATTTGGAAATTATTAGGGCAATGGTCAAAAACTGAAGAGAATTTAAAAAAAGCGATTGAAGGGGAACATTATGAAGCGTCTAAAATGTATCCAGAGTTTGAAAAAATCGCAAAAGAAGAAGGGTTTGAAGACGCGGCAAAATTTTTTAAAGAAGTGGCAGAAATTGAAGAACAGCATGAAAAAAGATATCAGAAATTATTAAATGATTTAGAAAAAAAGGAAGTTTTTAAAAAGAAAAACAAAGTGATGTGGGTTTGTAGAAATTGCGGTTATGTTCATTTTGGAACAGAAGCGCCAAAAGAATGTCCGAATTGCCGTCATCCTCAGAGTTATTTTGAGGTAAGATGTGAATATTAATAATTTTAAAAAGTTTTGATTAAAATAATTTTTTTAAATTAGAAGTTTTAATTAACATACCTTTTTAAAAAGGTATGTTAATTTTTTGTAAATTAAATGAAAAAAATTTTTTATTTTTTAATAATAATAGTTGTTCTTTTAGGAATATTTTATTTAATTTTGTCTTTTTATAATTTAAAAAGCCAAAAACAAAATTTTATGGAGTTTGAATTAAATGATAAAAAATTAAAACTTTTAATCGCTCGAAATGAGCAAGAATGGAAAAAGGGCCTTTCAGGAATTTACGAGCTTTCAGATTATGATGGAATGATTTTTCTTTTTCCTGAAAAAGAAATAAGAAGATTTTGGAATAAAGATACTTATTTAGATTTACTTGTTTATTGGTTAGATGACGATAAAATTATAGGCCAGGGATATTTGCCTTCAATTGAAAAAACAAAGGATATTTTAGAAATAATTTCCCCTGCGCCTGTGAATAAAGTAATTGAGATCAAAAACGAAATAAAAGATTAAAATTATTATAATTTATGGTTGATTTTTGTTTAATTTTAAATTAAAATAAAAGAATATTAAAAAAATCTAATATTAAATAAATGCCAAGAAATATTTTAAAATATAATTCAAGAGAAGAAAAAATTAAAAAAGAATTAGAGAAAAGAAATGATATTAAATCAGAAAGAATAAAAAGATTATTATCTTTAGATGATTTGACTCAAAAAGAAAATTCTCCTGTTAAAATTTTAACTGATAAAATTATAAATCTTTCTCGTTTTCAAGATTTTGATTTAGTTTTTACCCCCAAAATAGTAACAGTTGAAGAAGAATTTGATTTATTAAATACTCCAAAAGATCATCCGAGCAGAAAAGAAACAGATACCTTTTTTATAGATAATGTTTATCATTTGCGAACTCAAACAACTGTGATGTGGTCTTTTTATTTAAGAGACAAAAATATTTTAGAGAAATTAGAAAAAGAAGGAGAGGTAAAAACATTATCTTATGGCATTGTTTTTAGAAAAGATGAAATTGACAGAAATCATTATCCTGCATTTCACCAAATAGACGGATTATATGTTTGTAAAAAAGATAAAAAGAAAATATCTTTAGATGAATTAAAAGAAGTTGAAATTGATATTGCTCAAAGTATTTTTGGTAAAGATTTTGAATATAAATTTTTAGTTGATTCTTTTCCTTTTACGGATCCTTCAATTGAAATGGATATTAAATTATCTGGTTTTTCTGATTGGATGGAAGTTGTTGGTTCTGGTTTAGTTCATGAAAAAGTTTTAAGAAATTTTAATTTAGATCCAGAAATTTATAATGGTTGGGCTTTTGGCTTTGGAATTGATAGATTAGCAATGGTAAAAATGGGAATTCCTGATATAAGGATTTTATGGTCTGATGATAAAAGAATAACAAGTCAGTTTAAAGATATAAATAGTAAATACAGGGAAGTAAGCAAGTATCCGCCAGTTATAAGAGATATTTCTTTTATTGTTGATAAAAATATGAGTTTAAATAATTATTATGAAATTGTCAGAGATTTGGGAAAAGATTTAATTGAAGAGGTAAAGTTAATTGACGAATATGAAGATGAGAAAAAATTTGGAAAAGATAAAAAAAGTTATACTTTCAGAATTCTTTACCGTTCGCTTGAAAGAACGCTTACTAATAATGAAATAAACGAAATTCATAAAAAGATTGGAGAAAAAACAGAAAAAGAATTAAATGCGATTGTGCGTTAAAATAAATTATTATTTATAATTTTCTTACAGTAAATCTATTAAAAATTAAAAAAATAATTAAAAAATTTAAAATGGTATCAAAAAAAGAAGACCAAGAAAATAAAAAGGCAAAAAAAGATGATTATACTGCTAAAGATATTTATGTATTAGAAGGATTAGATCCAGTAAGGAAAAGACCGGCAATGTATATTGGCTCAACAGGGCCTGATGGTTTACACCATTTGATTTGGGAAATTCTCGATAATTCAATTGATGAATGCATGGCAGGTTATGCTAAAAATATTGAAATTGCTTTATTGCCGAATAATAGAGTAAGGGGTTCTGACGACGGAAGAGGAATTCCTGTTGATAAACATCCTTTAACAAAAAAATCAGCATTAGAAACAGTAATGACAACGCTTCATGCTGGAGGAAAGTTTGGAGGAAAAGCTTATCAAGTAGCAGGAGGATTGCATGGAGTCGGAGTTTCTGTTGTCTGCGCGCTTTCTGTTTATATGAGAGTTGAGGTTTGTCGCAATGGATTTTTGTATGTTCAAGAATATAGCAAAGGAAAACCAAAAACGCCAGTAAAAAAAATAGGAAAATGTAATAAAACAGGAACAACGGTTATTTTTGAGCCAGATCCAGAAATTTTTAAAGAAATAAAATTTGACTCAAAAAGAATTTTAAATCATTTACGTCAGCAAGCTTATTTAACAAAAGGAGCAAAGATAACATTTAAAGACGAAAGAGGAGAAGAAAAATCAAGTTATAATTTTTATTTTGAAGGAGGAATTTCTTCTTATATTAAATACCTAACCGAAGGAGTAGAAGTATGTCATCCAAATATTTTTTATTGCGCTGGCGAAAAAAATGGAATATATGTTGAAGTTGCTTTTCAATATACAAATGAATATGAGGTATATGAAGAAAGTTTTGCCAATAATATTTACACTCCAGAGGGAGGCACTCATTTAACTGGTTTTAGAACAGCTTTAACTCGAACTTTAAATGATTATGGAAGAAAAAATGAATTGATAAAAAATAACGATGAAAATTTATCCGGAGACGATGCAAGAGAAGGTTTAACAGCAGTTGTTTCAATTAAAATAAAAGAACCTCAATTTGAAGGACAAACAAAAGCAAAATTAGGGAATCCTGAAGCAAAGCTTGCTGTTGATAGTGTTGTTTCTGAAGCATTAGCCGATTTTTTAGAAAGAAATCCTTCTGATGCCAGAGCAATAATTGAAAAATGTCTTTTATCAGCAAGAGCGCGTAAAGCAGCAAAAACAGCAAAAGAAACAATTTTAAGAAAGGGAATTTTAGAAGGTTTAGCATTGCCTGGAAAATTAGCAGATTGTTCTTCAAAAAATCCTGCTGAATCAGAACTATTTATTGTGGAAGGAGAAAGCGCCGGTGGAAGTGCGAAACAGGGAAGAGATAGAAGGTTTCAGGCAATACTTCCTTTAAGAGGAAAAATTTTAAATGTTGAAAGGTCTCGGCTTGATAAAATTTTATCTTCAAAGGAAATAAAAGCATTGGTTATTGCTTTAGGCACTGCCATTGCCGAGGATTTTAATTTAGACAAAATAAGATATCATAAAATAATTTTAATGGCTGATGCGGATTCTGATGGAAATCATATAAGAACTTTGCTTTTAACTCTTTTTTATCGTTATTTTAAACCAATTATTGAAGCGGGATATTTATATATTGCCCAGCCTCCTCTTTATAGAATTCAATATGGCAAAAAAATAGAATATGCTTATTCAGAAGAAGAGAAGCAAAAAATTGTTGATAGATTAAGAAAAGAAAAAATAACAAATTTTTCAATTCAAAGATATAAAGGTTTAGGAGAAATGAATCCCGATCAATTATGGGAAACAACAATGAATCCCGAAAATAGAATTTTATTAAAAGTAACAATTGATGATGCAAAAGAAGCGGATAGAACTTTTGATACTTTAATGGGAGATGAAGTCTCCCCTCGCAAAAAATTTATTCAAACTTATGCCAAATCAGTTAAAAACCTTGACATATAATTTTGATAATTTAAAATAGAAGTAGAGAGAATCTATAATTTTTTAGAAACCTCTTGACATAAATTTTACAAGTTTTATGATAAAAGTAGTAGACAAAAAATTATAAAAATTATAAAATAAATAAAAATAAAAGGTCGAAAATTTTTATTAAAAAAATTAAAAACAAATTATAAAATAAAATTAAATTAATTAAATTATAAATTAAAAATTAAAATAAAAAATAAATAAAATTATGAACTACAAAAAAACAATTTTAATTTCCTTATTTGCAATTGGAATATTATTTTTAACAAGTATTTCAATTGTAAATGCGGCTATAACTATAGACGATAGCTGTTTATCAGGTAATTATATTAAAAATAATAGAGCTTTCTCAAAAACAAATGGTACCTATGATGATTGGTGGTCTGTTTCAAATGATCCTATATGGATTCGAGTTGCTGGTAATCGTCTTAATTTAAAAGCGGGAAGTAATTATTCATGGCATTTTCAATTTGAAGATGATATATGTGTGCTTTGTTCAAATAAGACTCGTTATGCTACAATACATTGGGGAGATGGTTTTAAAACTACCCACGAGTGGTCACATTCAGGTGGATATAGACATTGTAAAGATTTTAGTCATAAATATGCTAACCCGGGTAGGTATACAATTAAAGTAGATACTAAAGACAATGGTGGCCTAACATCAAATTTATCTTTTGATGTATATGTTTATACTAGATATTCTCCCTCTATAACAGTTATACCATCTTCTCAAAATGGAAACCCAGGAGAGGTGAAAACATATGAAATAAAAATTACAAACGACGATACTTCTTATGCTCCTTCTTCTACATATACTGCCACAACATATACCGGTTGTAGTAGTGGTTGGAGTTGCACTTGGGCAAGTAATAAAACTACATTAACATTATCTCCAGGTTCTTCTGGGTCTTTATATTTAAATGTTCAACCTCCTTCAAATGCTAGTACAGGTAATCATACAGTAGAAATAAAAGTAACTCGAACTTCTATAAATGATAGTAAAATTCCTTCAAGTTATACATCTACTGAATCATATGGTCCTTATTATACATCATTTGTTTATAATGTCTCTCCTTCTTGCGTTCGGAACACTCCAACAATATCAGTAAGCCCAGAAATAAAATCTGGAGAAAAAGGAGGAGTCGTAGCTTTTAAGGTAGATGTAGTAAATAATGATACAAATTGTAGTGAGAGAAAAATTAATCTTTCTGTTGAAAATAATGCGGGATTAGGTTACAGTTTTTCCATTACTTCATTTACGAATAATAGTGGTGGAAGTTCAGATTTAACATTTACAATTCCTTCTAATTCATCATATACTACATATTCGCCATCTATTAAAGCAACAAATGCATATAATACAAGTAAATCTAGTTCTAAAAGTGTTAGTATTAAAGTCGCTGAGATTTCAGATATTCAAATAAAAGATTCTAGTGGTAATATTATTCAATCACCAAATGATTGGGATTATAATTTACCGTTCAATTCTAAAATTAATGTAAGCTGGAAAACAAAAAATATTTCATCAAGTAGGGTTAGAATTTGGTTAGATAGGACTTCCGATGTGCAATCTTTTACTGTTGATACTTCTTTGGGATCAGGTTCCATTAATTTTACTCTTCCAGTAGCTTGGACCGTAGGAAAAACAGGAAAAATTATAATTGAAGGTACTCTTGGAGTATCTAGAATAAGAGAATTTAAAATTGTATCTCCTTGCACTCGGAACGCTCCAACAATATCAGTAAACCCAACAACAGTAACTGGAAAACTAGAAGGTAGAGTATCTTTTAATGTAACTGTAATAAATAATGATACAAATTGTAGTAACTCTAGCGTTAATCTTTCTGTGTCTAATTATGGTAATTTAACTTTAGATCAAAATCTTCCCATTACAATAAATTCTTTTTCTGCTAATGGTTCTGCTTCATCAACTTTAACATTTAAAATTCCTTCTAGTCCAGACGCTTATGATTCATATGTTAATATCCCAATTGTAGCAACAAATGCAAACGATGTAACTAAAACTAGTTCTGTAAACGTTACTATTAAAGTCGCTAAAATCTCAAATGTCCAAATACAAGGATTAACAAACTCAAACTGGAATTTAAATGATCCTAAAACTATAAGTTTTACAGCGAAAAATATTGGTTCAGTATATATTGGTTATTGTCCAACAGGTTCTTCTGGTTGCTATGCATTAATAAAAAAACAAGGTGGTACGGATCTTAGTAATGTCTCCTTATCGAGTTTAACAAAAAGTGGAGATACTTATTCTGTTGATGCTTATATTAATAAAGATACTTTAGTGAATACTCAAGGAGTAATTAAAGTAAAAGCGATGAGTGATTCTAATGGAACTGATATATCTTCTCAAAATATAAGCAGCGATTCAGGAATTATTTATATTAAGCCTTCTTGCACTCCAAAAGTTCCAACAATATCAGTAAGTCCTTTATCAGTAACTGGAAAACCAGAAGGTAGTGTATCTTTTGAAGTAAATGTAACAAATAATGATGATGCAAATAATTGTAGTAATAGAAAAATTATTCTTTCTGTTGAAAACAATAATGATTTAACTTACTCTTTTTCCTCTTCTTCATTATCGGATAGTGGTGGAAAGTCAATTTTAACATTTAAAATTCCTTCTGATTCATTATATACTACGTATTCGCCATTTATTACAGCAAAAAATGCAAATAATACAGATGTATCTAGTTCTAAAAGTGTTACTATTAATGTCGCTAAAATTACAAGTGTTAGTATAAGTGGATTAGAAGATGCAGATGGAGATGGTTATAAAGACTATCCAATCGGTACTTCTCAAAAAGTTATTTGGGGATCAAGAAATGTAAATAATGTTAAGATATCTGCATGTAAATTTACTGATTCTGGTTTAATTAATGTTCAATGTGACACCCTTATTTCTAATACTACTTCTTCTACTGGGGCAAGTTCTTATAATTTTAGTTTAAGTTGGCCTGCTAGTACAATTGGATATATTAAAGTTGAAGATATTAATACAGGAGCGTATTCAGAAAGTGCGAAGTTTAAAATTATGCCTAGCTCTGACTGTCCTTCTAGTGAAAGAAAAGTGCCTTTAATTTCATTAGGAGAGGGTGAAACTGCAAGAAAAATAATAGGAGGAGAAAATGGAAAAACGCAAACCTTTAGATTATCAATTAAAAATCAAGATGGAACAAGTTGTTCTTTATCTACAATTAAACTTGAGGTTTCTGCGGGAGATGGTGCACTAGAATCTAAATTTTCTTCCTCTGAACTTAGTTTAAGTAGTAATTCTTCACAAGAAGCAACTTTAACTTTTACAGTTTCTGATGCAAGTAAATTAAAATCGAATTATGAGTATACTATTACCGCAAGAAATACGACTAATGGTTTAAATCTTTCTAGCGAATTGCAGGGCAACATTAAACTTGATGTTGCTAAAATTGAAAAAATTTGGATAACAGATGGAAAAGAAGGAAATAATTTACCTGATTCTAATGGAAACGGCTATTTAGAATGGATAAAAAATGATAGTAATATCATCAATTGGACAGCGCAAAATATTAATAATGTAGAGATTAGAGCTTGTAAAGAAGGAGCAACCTTATGTGAAGTTAAAGCGTCTTCCGCAACATCACCTCAAAAAATTAGTTTAAATTGGAATAAAGATACGAAAGGATATATTAGAGTTAAAGATAATGATACAGGAATATATTCTGATAAAAAAATTGAAATAATTGACTCTGCCTATATTTCAAATATTCATATTACAGACAACAATGTAACCACTATTGTCTCAAGCCAAACGACACCAATTATTTTTACATCATACGGAATAAATTATGTTGAGTTAAAATTTCTTTATGGGCCGAATGAAGCAAATGAATGCTATTTTAGAAAAAATGGTGTTAGTTTATCTGTTTCAAATAATACTCCCGCATATATATCTTATCAATACCACGCTAATTATTCTATCCTAGCTACTTTATCTCTTTCAGACTGTGGAGTAACTGATAATGCTAATAATCTTAGCGGTAAAATTGTGGTAAATGGCTATATTAAAGATGATTATGGAAATTATACTCTTGTTGCTACAGACTCACTGGGAGGAATAACTCTTAAGTCACTAGCAAAAGTAAACGAAGATGAGGAAGAATTATTATCTCCCTCGATTTCAAATGTTCAAATAGAAGGGTTCACAGGAAGTTCAGATCAGTGGCTACAAGGAGAAACAAGAAGGGTTAATTGGTCAGTGAATGGTAATGTCTCTCAAATTAAACGTTATATATGTACAAAAAGTATAGGTGATAAAAAAGAAAAATGTTATTATTGGACAAATGCTAATGAAGCATTAGCAAATAATCCTCCCATGGATTTTAAAATTGGCTATAAAATTGATCAAAACTTATCCTCGCTGAATCCGGTGTCTCCCAATGATTATGTTTTATCAAAAAAAGAGGATTTATATAATTCAAGTTGGTATGTTAAAATTGTAGACGCAAATGATTCTTCTGTTTTTGGTGTAAGCACTTCTTTCCAAATTCCTGCTCCAATTTCAGATGTTCAAGCAGTGAAATTAGATGGCAGTTCATTGCCAAAATACAATAATACTCAATATAAATGGGGTTCAGGTAGTAAAAATGCTATAAAAATTACATGGAAGTCAAAAGGCATTAGTAAAGTAAAAGTTTTGTATTGTGTTGAGAGAACAGAATATCCTCCTACTAATGGCGGTTGTTGGACTCTTTATTCTTTAGATGGTGTTAAATTAGATAATCTTGAAAGCAGAGATGGTATAACAAATGCTATTGATGCTTATCTTGCTAGCGGAACATTAAACGTTCCAAGTCCAGATGGTGATCCTATTCTTGGAGAAATAATAATAAAGGGAGTAGTAGATAATTTTGGAAACGATATAAAAGATTTATCTAAACAGGAGAGTACTGGAAAAAAGATTAGAATAATTGGTTCTTACAACTCACCGGTTATCAAGGATGTTGTAAATTGTAATTATCCTGCAGATTTAGATTATGACTGTATGATAAGTTCAGAAGAACTAAATGCTTATACAAAAAGATATCAAGCTGGAGAAGTTAGTTTTGTTCGGCTACAGGAAGCCATAGCTTTTTATAATGCTTTGGGATATCATAAAGATGCTAACGGTAACTTCGTTTCAGGAGTTTCAGGATTATCTTCATCAACAAGTAGATTAGATTCTGTAAAAAACCAGTTAGCAGCGATTTCAGAAGCTCTATCGTCTCTTTACCAGAAAATTAGTGGAATAGGATTATTTGGAAGATAAAGATAAAAATATAGAAATAGATAGCGACGGGGTGAAAACCCCGCCGCTATTTTATTTTTAAAATTTGACCTTTTTTTTAATTTTGCTATTATAAATTAATGGCTAAAAAGCCATTTTTAAAATAGAAAATATGAAAGTCAACGATTTTTTTCAAAAAATACCTTTGTTTTTAAAAGAGGTAAGAATGGAAATAAAAAAAATAAATTGGCCAAACAGACAAGAAATTTTAAAATATGTTTTAATTGTTATTGGTGTTTCTTTGGTTGTTTCAATTTATTTAGGAGGTTTAGATTTTATTTTTACTTTTTTACTCCAAAAATTTATTTTAAAATAATATGGCTAAACAAAAATTACCTCAAGAAAGAAATTGGTATGTTATTCACACTTATTCTGGCTATGAAGACGCAGTAGCAAGAAATTTAAAACAGCGAATTGAATCTTTTGGAATGGAAGATAAAATTTTTAATGTTTTAGTGCCAAAAGAAAAGAAAATAAAAATAAAAGACGGAAAAAGAAAAACAATTGAAGAAAAAATTTATCCAGGGTATGTTTTAGTTGAGATGATTGTTACAGATGATTCTTGGTATGTTGTCAGAAACACTCCAAATGTTACAGGTTTTGTTGGTGTTGGGACCACTCCTATTCCTGTTTCACCTCAGGAAATCGAAAATTTAAAAAAGAGAATGAGTTTAGAAGAACCAGAATTTAAGATCGAGGTAAAAGTAGGGGATTTAGTAAAAATTATTGATGGTCCATTTAAAGATTTTAATGGCAAAGTTTCGGAAATTGACAAAGAAAGGGGAAAAATCAAAGTTTTAGTTAATATGTTTGGGAGAGATACTCCGGTTGAACTTGATTCATTACAAATTAAGAAATTATAAAATAATTTATTTTAAAAAAGTTAATTTTTATAATTATTTATTTAAATTTAAAATAAAAAAATGAAAAAGCCAAAAGCAGTAATTAAAATTCAAATTCCAGCAGGAAAAGCAACTCCTGCACCTCCTATTGGTCCAGTTTTAGCGCCTCATGGCATAAATATAGGAGAATTTTGTCAAAAATTTAATGATTTAACTAAAGATAAAGAAGGTTTTATTATTCCAGCAGAAGTAAGTGTTTATGAAGACAGAAGCTATGAAATTAAATTGAAACAACCTCCTGTTTCTGATTTATTAAAAAAAACAATAGGAATTGATAAGGGTTCTGGTCAGCCAAATAAAATAAAAGTTGGGAAAATTACAAAAGAACAAATTAAAGAAATAGCAGAAAAAAAGATGCCTGATTTAAATACCTCGGATATTGAAAAAGCAATGAAAATTATTGAAGGCACGGCTAAAAATATGGGAATTGAGATTGAATAAAATGAAAAAAAATGTTTATCCTGGAAAATTTTTGGTTTTTGAAGGGCCTGATGGCTCTGGACAATCTACTCAAGCAGAATTATTAAAAAATTTTTTAATTAAAAAAAAGTTTAAAGTTGTTTTAACTAAAGAACCGACAAAAACATCAAGAGCAGGAAAAAAAATTGAAAAAATTTTAAATAAAAAAAATAAAACTTCTCCAAAAGAACTTCAAAAATTGTGTGCCGAAGATAGAAAATGGCATTTAAAAAATATAATTATTCCTTCTCTAAAAGAAGGTAAAATTGTAATTTCAGACCGCTATTTTTTTTCATCTTTTGCATATGGGAAAAGCGAAGGAATAAGTTTAAAATATTTAATAGATTTAAATAAAGATTTTTTATTGCCTGACAAAACTTTTATTTTAGATGTTTCTCCTTCTGTTTGTATCTCAAGAATTAAAAAGAGAGGAGAGGAAACAACTCTTTTTGAAAAAGAAGAAAAATTGGAAAAAGTTTTAAAAATTTATAAAACTTTTCCTCAAAAATTTGAAAATGTTGTTATTATAAACGGAGAAAAATCGAAAAAAGAAGTTTTTTCTGACATTAAAAATATTGTTTCTAAAATTTTGAAGTGATATAATAAGATAGTTTATTTTGGAATAATTTATTGCTTTAAAAATTTTATAAAAATTTTAATTAAATAATATTTTTAAAATTTAATAAATATGAAAGAAATTAGCTATAAGCCAACGATAGGATTGGAAATACATGTTGAATTAAAGACAAAATCAAAGATGTTTTGCCCATGCAAAAATGATTCTACGGAAAAAAGAGCAAATTTTAATATTTGCCCTATTTGCATGGGGCATCCGGGAACATTGCCCGTGCCTAATGAAGAGGCAATAAAAAAAGTTATAAAAGCAGGAATTGCTCTTAATTGTAAAATTTCTAAAGAATCAAAATTTGATAGAAAAAATTATTTTTATCCTGACTTGCCAAAAGGATATCAAATTTCTCAATATGATATGCCATTATGTCAAAACGGGTTTTTAAATATTGGAGAAAGAAAAATTAAAATTAGAAGAATTCATATAGAAGAAGATACTGGCAGATTGCTTCATTCTGAAAAAGGAGATTATTCTTTAATTGATTTTAATCGAGCAGGAATTCCTTTGATGGAATTGGTGACAGAGCCAGATATTAAAAGCGGAAAAGAGGCAAGAAAATTTGCCGAAGAATTACAATTAATTTTAAAATATTTAGATGTTTCTAATGCGGATATGGAAAAAGGAGAAATGAGAGTTGAAGTTAATATAAGCTTGTCAAAAGATTTAAAAAATTTAGGAACAAAGGTTGAAATTAAAAATCTTAATTCTTTTAAAGTAGTGGAAAAAGCAGTTGATTTTGAAATTGAAAGGCAAAAAGAGATTTTAGAAAGAGGAGAAAAAATTATTCAGGAAACAAGAGGCTGGCATGATAAAAAAGAGATTACTTTTTCTCAGAGAGAAAAAGAAGAAGCGCACGATTATAGATATTTTCCCGATCCTGATTTGCCAAAAATGTATTTTACAGATAACTATATAAATAAAATAAAACAAGAAATACCAGAACTGCCTTCTTTAAAAAGGGAAAGATTTAAAAAACAATTTTATTTAGATGAAAACGCAATTGAGTTTTTTGTAATAAACAAAGATTTAGGAGAATATTATGAAAAAGTTGTTTCTGAATTTGAAGAATGGATGAAAGCAGAGAAAATAGAGATTGAAAAAGAAAAAAATAAAATATACAAACTTATAGCAAATTATTTAATTTCTGACATAAAAGGATTATTAAAAGGAAAGGAATTTATTGAAAAAGATTTTAAAATCACGCCTGAAAATTTTGCCGAATTTATAAAAATGATTTACAAAAATGAGATTACAAGCAAAATTGCTAAAATAGTATTAGAAGAAATGTTTTTAAAAGGAAAAGACCCGTCTAATATTATTGAAGAAAAAGGATTATCTCAAATTAAAAATGCTAATGAAATTGAAGAAATTGTTAAAGAGGTAATTTTAAAAAACAAAAAAGCAGTAGAAGATTTTAAAAAAGGGAAAAAAGAAGCCATTCAATTTTTAGTTGGTCAAACACTTTCAATAACAAAAGGAAGAGCAAATCCAGAAACAGCTCGGGAAATTATTTTAAAATTATTAAAAGAAGAAAAATAAAATTATTTTAAAAAATCTTTAACTAATTTTTCCGCTTCTTTATAGTTTTTTGTCCAAATTATTCTATTATCTTTTTTAAACCACGTCATTTGTCTTTTTGCATAATGCTCTATTTCTTTTTGCAAGGATTTTACCATTTCATCATATGTCATTTTTTCTTGAAGATAGAAAGCAATGTATCTATATTCTAGTCCAAATTCCTCTAATTTTTTAAAAGAAACCTTGTTTTTATAAAGATTTTTTACCTCATCCACCATTCCTTCATCTAATCTTTTCAAAAGCCGTTTTTTAATTAATTTTTTTAACTCTTCTTTTTCTTTTTTTATGCCTAAAATTAAAACAGGATAGGGAAGAGGGTGTTTTTCTAATTTTGGCACTTTTTTTAATTCAATAGCAATCTCAATTGCTCTAATTAATCGTCGAGAATTTTTTCTATCAATGCTTTCTGCTCTATTTTTATCAAGTTTTTTAAGCATTTGATAAAGTTCATCCGGCGTTTTTTTAGATAGTTCTTTTCGCAATTTATAATTTGGTTTTACTTCCGGAATTTTTATTCCATCAATAACAGATTGAATATAAAAGCCGCTTCCGCCGCAAATTATTGGTATTTTGTTTTTTTTAAAAATTTTTTCTATCGCTTTTAATGATAATTTTTGATATTTTGAAACAGAAAATCTTCTTTTAGGGGAAGCAACATCTAATAAATAATGAGGTATTTCTTTCATCTCTTCTTTTTTAATTTTTCCAGAACCAATATCTAATCCCTTGTAAACTTGTCTTGAATCAGCAGATATTATTTCTCCGTTAAATTTTTGAGCTAATTTTATTGCAAGATCACTTTTCCCAGAGGCAGTTGGCCCCAAAATAACAATAATTTTTTTCTTAAAATTATCATTTTCCATTTTAATGGATTTCTTCTTTTTTCTCTTTTAAGAAAAATCTCCAATTTTCTAAAAATTCAACAAAAAATGAAAAAGGCATATCAATTAAGGCATTGAAAAAGGCAGCAATAGCATTGTATTTTTTCCATTTGTTTGAAAGCCATTTTCCAACCCCAGCAACTGGTAAAAGTAAAATATCGGTTATAAATCCCAAAAGTCCTTCTTTTTTTTCTTCAATTGTTAACTCTTCTGCCTTTTTTCTAATTGCTAAACCAGCAAATGTAATTAAGGCAATAAAAATGACATTTATTATCATTGAGGTTGGAGGAAAGCCAGAAAGATTAAAAATCCAAATTATAAACCCAAAAGTAATTAAAGCGCCAAGTAAATAAAAAAAGGCGATAATAAATTTAATAAAAGATTTAAATTTTTTCTCTACAGGCATTTTTATTTCATATTTATCTTTTTCTTTAGTTTCGTATACAATTTTCATTGTTTCAATAATTACTAAATTAAGATTTTTTTTGCTTGGAAGTTTTATTGTTGAAACAAAAAGAAACATAAGAAATGTCGGTCCTAAAATATCAACTAAAATAGTAATAGGTTTAAAAGTACCGGTTATTAATTTTGCCAAAGGTATTTCTAAAATAATTAAAGAAAGCGCATTTCCTAAAAGAATTGATAAGGTTGAATAAAGGCCAGCCCTAAAAAGACGTTTTTTTAAAGTATTTAATCTATTATTGTAGGCTTTTCTAATTAATATTTCTAAATTTTCCGGTTCAGAAATTTTTTTCAAAAGTTCGTCTAAATTTTCCTCTGCTAAAATATCTCCCAAAAGGAGATAAGGGGTATCGTATTTTTCGCATATTGTGTAAAATTTATTTCCAAGAGGATGAGAAAAAGATTTTTCAATGTTTTTCCAAACATCAACTATATTTTGAGAGATTTTTGATAACTCATCTTTATTTACTTCTTTCCAGTTTTTATATTTTTTCTTTAATAAATTATAACTTATAATTGGATAATCTAATTTAAAAAGGGCTTGGCAGACAGCAATATAAATTTGAGTATCTTTTTCTTCTTCAGTGATTTTTTCTTCAGAAACAAGTTTTTCATTTAAAACAATTTTTTCTTTCATTGAATTGTACATAAAATCTATCAGAGCGTTTTCTTTAATAAAAGGGGAAAGTGTTTCTTCTATTTCGCAAGCCATTACTTCTATAAGCCAATTGTAAAATTGAAGTTTTTCTCTTTTGTTTTTTATTTCAGTTTTGTTTTTAAAAATAAAAAGATATTTTTCAATTACTTTTTGGACTTCGTCAATTTTTGTTTCTTCTATTTTATCATTAGGAAAATGTCCGCCTCTTATTAGCTCTAAAACCAAAGGTTCAGCCATTTTTTCCCGTGATATATTTTCATCTATTTCCCATTCAACAAATCTTCTTTTTAACTTTCTTATAATTGCTGTTCTTCTGATTAAATGCTCTTCTTTCCAGTCAACAATCATTCTTAATTTTTCATAGAACGTCGCGACTTTGGAGGCAAATTCATCAACATGAATTGTTGAAATTTCTTTATTTTCTTCTTCTTTTTTTTCAAGTAAACTTTTTTCTAATTTATATCGGGGGATGAGTTTTTTTGTTTCGTTTGATAATTCTTTCATAATTTTTTATCAATTTCCTTTTTTATTTTTTCTAAAAATTTAGATAATTTCATTTCTCCAATATCTCCCTTTTTTCTTTGCCTTATTCTTACAGAATTATTTTTCATTTCTTTGTCCCCAACAACTAAAATGTAAGGAATTTTTTGAATTTCTCCTTCTCTTATTTTTTTTGATACAGTTTCATTTTCTATATTTGCTTCTGATCTTATATTATTTTCTCTTAATTTTTTATTAATTTCTTTGGCGTATTTTCGGTGTTTTGATCCAACAGGAATAACAAGAGTTTGCAAGGGAGAAATCCATAAAGGAAAATCTCCAGCATAATATTCAATTAAAACGCCAATAAATCTTTCTAAAGAACCGAGTAAAGCGCGATGAATCATAATAGGAGTTTGTTTTTTTCCTTTTTTATCAATATATGACATTTCAAATCTTTCTGGTAAGTTAAAATCTAATTGAATTGTTGTGCATTGCCATTCTCTGCCAATAGCGTCTTTTATTTTTAAATCTATTTTAGGGCCGTAAAAAGCGCCTCCTCCTTTATCAATTTCATATTTTAATTTTAATTTTGTTAATGCGTAAATTAAAGCTTTTTCCGCTCTTTCCCAAATTTCATCAGTTCCAACATATTTTTCAGGCTTTGTTGAAAGATAAAATTTAAATTCTTTAAAGCCAAAACTTTTTAAAATTTTTAAAGCAAGTTTTAATATTTCAAAAAGTTCTTTTTCTAATTGTTCGATTGTGCAGAAAATATGAGCGTCATCTTGCGTTAATCCTCTTACTCTTGTTAACCCGTGAAGAGTGCCTGATCTTTCATATCTGTAAACAGTTCCCATTTCTGTGTATTTTAAAGGCAAGTCTTTATAGCTTCTAATTCTATTTTTATAAATAGCAATATGGAAAGGGCAATTCATTGGTTTTATCTGATAATCATCTTTTTCTCCTTCTTCATTTAATTCTTTCATATGAATCGGCGGAAACATATTTTCTTTATAAAAAGATAAGTGTCCTGAAATTTCCCATAATGTTTTTTTTGCGATATGAGGGGTTAAAACAGGAAGATAATTGTTTTTAAAATATTCTTCCAAAACATAATTTTCAATTATTCTTCTCAAGATAGCGCCTTTTGGGTTCCATAAAATAAGGCCTGGTCCGATATTTTCATCAATGTGAAACAAATCTAATTTTTCAGCCAATATCCTATGGTCTCTGCTTTCTATTTCTTTTTGTTGCTTTAAATAAGCATCCAATTCTTTTTTACTCCCAAAGGCAATTCCATAAATTCGGGTTAACATTTTGTTTTTTTCTGTTCCTTTCCAATATGCGCCGGCAATTTTTGATAATTTAAAAGCATTAATATCTATTTCTTTGCTTGATCTTATATGAGGCCCTTTGCACAAATCTATAAAATATCCAGATTTATAAATTGAAACTTTTTTATCTTCAATTTCATCAATTAACTCTAATTTATAAGACTGATCTTTAAATATTTTTCTTGCTTTGTCTTTTGAGATTATTTCTTTTTCAAATTTTATATCTTTTTTAATTATTTCTTTCATTTTTTTCTCAATTTTTTCCAAATCAGTAATAGAGATAGTTTTCGGCAAATCAAAATCATAATAAAAACCATTTTCAATTGCCGGCCCTATTCCAAATTTTGTATTAGGATACAATTCTTTAACAGCATAAGCCAAAATATGAGAAAGAGAATGGCGAATTTTTTCAGTTTTTTCTTTACTATTTGATTTTTGTTTCATATTTTTAATAATTTATAAGCTTCAAATTTTTAATAATATTTTTTACACTTCTTGATTTATAATTTCTTCTATATCTTCGCAAACTATTTTAATCTCTCCGCTTCTATTATCAACCCTTCCTTTGATAAAAACAATTTTATTTTCTTCAAAAGCAGTTGGATTTCTATCCATTATTGAAGGAAAAACAATAACTTCTGTTTTTGCTGTAAAATCTTCTACTTTTACAAAAAGCATTGGATTTCCGTTTTTTGTAATAATTTTTTTAATTTGAGAAATTATTCCTCCGATTTTTATTTTTTTATTTATTGTGCTTTCATCAATTTTAGAAATAGGAAAAGTTTTTCCTTCAAATATTTTTTTAAAATCGTTTAACGGATGAGAAGAGACATACAATCCTAAAAGTTCTTTTTCCCAAGTTAATTTTAAAAAATTAGAAGCTGGTTTTGCTGGCGCAAGAGAGAGATGATTAATTAATTTATTTGCGCTGTTGTCAAAAAGCCCTTTTTGCCCGTTTATTTTATTTTTTTTGTATTCTTTTGCCCATTCTAATAATTGTTCTATATTTTCAAGCAGTTGATTTCTTTCAGAAAATTCATCAAAAGCGCCAGCTTTAATCAAAGCTTCCAATGATTTTTTATTTAAATCTTTTGCAGCCATTCTTTGAATAAAATCTTCAATTGATTTAAATGGCCCGTTTAATTTTTTTTCTTCTGTAATATTATCAATAATATTTTCTCCAACATTTTTTACAGCCAGCAGTCCAAATCTAATTTTATTTTCATTAGGAACAACAGTAAAATTTTTTAAACTTTCATTTATATTTGGAGGCAAAACTTCAATATTCATTTTTCTGCATTCTTCAATTAATATTGCTATTCTTTCAACATCTGCTTTTTCCGAAGTTAAAAGAGCAGCCATAAATTCAATTGGATAATGAGTTTTTAAATAAGCGGTTTGATAGGCGATTAAGGCATAAGCAGTGCTATGAGATTTATTAAATCCATAACTTGCAAAAGGAAGAATCCATTGCCAAATTTTTGAAGCAATTTCTTTTTTTACTCCATTTTTTATCGCTCCATCAATAAATTTTTTCTCTTGTTCTAATAATAAACTTTTTATTTTTTTACCAACTGCTTTTCTTAAAACATCTGCTTCAGCCAAAGAAAATCCGGCAATATCTCGCGCAATTTGCATTAACTGCTCTTGATAAATCATTATGCCGTATGTTTTTTCTAAAATTGGTTTTAATTTTGGATGAAGATATTCTATTTTCTTTTTATTATGTTTTCTTGCGATATATTCAGGAATAAACTGCATTGGTCCCGGACGATATAATGCCACCAAAGCGACAATATCTTCAAATGTTGTTGGTTTTAATTCTTTTAAATATTTTTTCATGCCTTCAGATTCTAACTGAAAAACTCCGGTAGTATTGCCAAGCTGTAAAGTTTTATAAGTTTTTTCGTCATCTAAGGGAATATTTTCAATATCAACTTTTTTATTTTGAATAACATAAATTCTTGATAAAGTGTCTTCAATAATTGTTAAATTTTTAAGCCCTAAAAAATCCATTTTTAAAAGTCCTAATGCTTCAATAGAGGTCATTTCATATTGAGTAACAATATTTGTATCATTTTGAGTTGGATGCTGAAGCGGGACAAAATCAGTTAAAGGTTTATTAGAAATTACTACTCCGCAAGCATGAGTTGAAGCATGACGGCAAACTCCTTCTAACTTTTTTGCCAAGTCAATTAATTTTTTCGCCTGAATATCAACATTGTAAATTTCTTTGAATTCTTTTACTTTTTTTAATGAATCATCTAAGTTAAATCCGAATGGAACTGCTTTTGCAATTTTATCGCAATAACTATAAGGATATCCTAATGCTCTTCCAACATCTCTTATTGCTGCTCTTGCCGCCATTGTTCCAAAAGTAATTATTTGAGCAACTTTGTCTTTTCCGTATTTTTCAGATACATAATTTATAACCTCGTCTCGTCTTCTATCAGTAAAATCCAAATCAATATCAGGCAGTGTTCCTTTAAGACGTCCGGGATTTAAAAATCTTTCAAATAAAAGATCGTGTTTTATAGGATCTATATTCGTAATATTTAAAAGATAGGCAACTAATGATCCTCCAACCGAGCCTCGTCCAGGTCCAACAACAATTCTGTTTTGCTTTGCCCAATTTACAAAATCCTGAACAATTAAAAAATAAGAAGCAAATCCTGTTTCTTTTATCACTGATAATTCATAATTCATTCTGTCAATGACTTCTTTTGAAACATTGTTTCCAAATCTTTTTTTTAAACCTTCCTGAGACAACTCTCTTAAATAATCATTATCTGTTTTGCCATTCGGTACTTTGAAAGCAGGGAGTTTTGTTTCTTTTAGCTCAAATTCAAAATTACACATATCAGCAATTTTTTGAGTATTTTCAATTGCTTCTGGAATTTCTTTAAAAGCTTCTATCATTTGTTGAGGGGTTCTCATTGAAAAATCGTCATTTTTTAAAGTTAATCTTTCAGGATCATTCGGACTAGATCCAGTATTAATTAGCATCAAAATATCTTGGGCTTCGCTGTCTTCTGGCTTGAGATAGTGAATGTCGTTTGTGGCAACAACAGGAATATTTAATTTTTTAGAAAACTCAATTAAAATTTTATTAACTTTTTTTTGCTCTTTATTATTAGGATGATCTTGAAGTTCAAGATAAAAATTATCTTTTCCAAAAATTTCTTGATATTTCAAAGCTGTTTTTTCTGCTTCTTCAATTCTATTTGATAAAATTAATCTCGGAATTTTTCCTTGGACGCAGGCGCTTAAACAAATTAATCCTTCGGAATATTCTTTTAATAATTCTTCATCGATTCTTGGTTTATAATAAAATCCCTCTAAATGCGCTTTGGTTATAAGTTTTACTAAATTTTGATATCCAGTTTTATTTTTTACTAATAATAATAAATGGTATCTTGTATCATCAATATTGGGCCTTTTTTGTTCCATTCTTTCATAAGCTAAATATAGTTCTGATCCAATAATTGGTTTTATATTTCTTTGTTTTGCTTTTTGATAAAACTCAACTGCTCCGTATAAAACACCGTGGTCAGTTAAAGCAATTGAATCCATATTTAATTCTTTTGCATAATCTAAAAGCTCGTCAATTTTTGGCAATCCGTCAAGTAAGGAGTAGTGGGAATGGGTATGTAAATGAGTAAATTTCATGCTATAATAAAAAAAAGATTTTATTTTTAAATTATTTTTATTGTTTAATATAAATACAATTTTTATAATTAATAATAGTATGAAATACCCTAATTTTCAAGAAGAGAAAAAATTATGGAAAAGCGGATATAGATACATTGCGGGAGTAGATGAAGTTGGAAGAGGAAGCTTATCAGGTCCGGTTGTAGCATCAGCAGTAGTAATAGATTATAATTTAATCAGTGAAAATTTCAAAAATTTAAAAACTGGAAGTAAAAAAGAAAAACAAAATTTTGAAAAATTATTAAAAGAGGCAAAAGATTCAAAAAAGATTTCTTCTTATAAAAGAGAAGAATTGTTTAAAATAATAAAAAATTGTTCAGAAATAAAATGGGGGATTGGAAAAGTTTCAGAAAAAATAATTGATAAGATAAATATTTTAGAAGCAACAAAATTGGCAATGGAAAAAGCAATAAAAAACTTAAAAGAGAAATATTTTTTTGACATTGATTTTATTATAATAGATGGTAAAATAAAATTAGAAAGAATAAATGTTTTGCAAAAATCAATAATTAAAGGAGATGAGAAAGTTTTTTCTTGCGCCTTGTCTAGTATTATTGCTAAAGTTTTTAGAGATGATATAATGAAAAAAGAAGACAAAAAATATCCTTATTATAATTTTTCTAAAAACAAAGGATATCCAACAAAAGAGCATCGGGAAAAAATAAAAAAGCAAGGGCCAATACTTATTCACAGGAAAACATTTTTAAAAAATATAGAAAAGTGGTAAAATAAAAAAAATTAATAATATAAAAAATAAATTACAAAATAATTATAAAAATTATAAAATAAAAAATTTTAAAATATGTCAAAAAATATTTTTAAACAAAAAAATCTTTATTATTTTTTAATCCCTTTTGTTTTTTTCTGTATTTTTAGTTTAATTTCAATGACTTTAG
>ERZ795060.639-NODE-639-length-46779-cov-6.407778_pt1 | contig 46779 bp, 31 predicted proteins | sample MGYA00375144_ERZ795060 | MGnify/ENA primary metagenome ERZ795060 (study PRJEB30189, sample SAMN05720157) | activated sludge metagenome | isolation source: anaerobic digester from wastewater treatment plant | place: Japan | collected 2015-05-15 ... | reverse complement strand
GCTTCGCTCGCAAGCAGCGCGGTGATTTATCGCCGTGCGCCGGGTTGCGCGCTGCCTCCGAGGCTTCGGATTCCTTATGTCGGAATCCCGGCACATTGCCCCACGCTCTTTACCTGTTGGCACTCATGGGGTATACTGGCGGTAGTGTGAGCACCTGAGGTGGAAAATCAGGCACCATTACCCCGCGAGGGGATTGATGCCGGGGAGCCTGTCCGGCCAGGTGTTCACTCCTCATTGCCTCAAGAGAACCCCGTTCTCGATGCCGGTTTCACGCGTTCGGATCACCTTGCTGCTCTCCAGGCCGGTCCTGCCCCGTTCCCCTGCCCGCCCGGGACCAGAATGTTAGCGTTCTGTTAACACTGACCCGCAGGCAAGGATCCGGCGTCAAAGATAGCAAACAGGAAGTAATGGTCGAGCCTGAACCTGAGGCGGAGGTCGAGGTAATCTCCCCTTGGCGTCCGCCGCCCTCGGTGTGCAAGGCGTCGGAATCCTACACACCCGGCGCGAGGGGCAATGCGCCAGGCCATCTATTCCCCGGCGCTCGTTCCGCTAGTCTCCCTGGAAGCACCCAGGCGCGCTCTTGGCCGGCCTCGAGGGATCGCACGAATATGAAGCGTTGGATCATTGCACTCATCCCACTCCTTGTGCTGGGGTGGCTGATCAACGGGCGACTGCAGGAGAAGCGGGCCGAGGCCCGCATGGCCAGCGAGCAGCGGCAGGCCCGCCGGCAGATGATGCCGGTCGTCTCGCTAGCCCCCGCGCAGGTGCGCGATATTGTCCGGTCGTTTGAGGGGGTAGGCAGCGTCGAAGCCCCTTTGAGCGTCAAGGTTTCTTCACAAATCACGGGGCGGATCACGTTCATCCAGGTACGGGAGGGCGATCCGGTCCGCCAGGGCCAGGTGTTGGTGCGCATCGATCCCTCGGAGCTGCGCGCCCAGGTGGCGCAGCGGCGGGCGGCGGTCGCCGAGGCCAAGCACCGCCTGGCGCAGGCCGCCGAGAATGAGGCGCCGACGGAGGTCTCGGTCACCGCGGATATCCGCCAGCAAGAGGCGGCTCTCGCCAGCGCCCAGGCGCGCGCCGCTCAGGCAGAGCAGCACCTGGATGCCGAGGTCGCCGCAGCGAAGGCAGCCGTCACCGAGGCCGAGGGCCGGGTAGAGTCCGCAATGGCCTCGATGGCGAATGCTGAGGCCGCGATCCGGAGCGCTCAGGCCAATCTAGACAACGCGCGTGCTGCCTTCAAGCGCGTCAATGACCTCTACCAGCAGGGCTACGTCGCCGCGCAGGATGTCGACAACGCGCGCACGCAGGTGAGCGTCCAGGAGGCGGCGCTCGATGCCGCGCGCGGCCAGCTCAAGGCCGCCATCGCGGCGCGCGATTCGGCCATCGCCCAGAAGCAGGCTGCGGAGAAGCGCGTGGAGATCACGCGTACCCGGTGCACCGCCGACGTTCAAGCCGCGCGCGCTCAGGTCTCCCAGGCACGCGCCGCACTGGAGTTCGCCCGCGCCAACACAGCCCGCAAGCCGGCCTACCAGCGAAACCTTTCTGCTTTGCAGGCCGCCGTCGATGCCGCGCAGGCTTCCCTAGAGAACGCCGAGGCAATGCTCGCGCACACGGTGATCACATCCCCCATCGATGGCTTTGTCACCGCGCGCAACCTGGACCCGGGCGCGGTCGCCACTCCTGGCCAGCAGATTCTGGCGGTGCAGGCGATGAACCAGGTATGGGTCACCATCTCGGTCCCCGAGGAGGTGCACCGGCAGGTGCGTAAGGGCGATACGGCCACAGTGAGCTTTGATGCGCTTCCGGGGAAGAGCTTCACCGGCAAGGTGACGCAGATCAATGCCGCTGCCGACCCTGTCTCGCGCCAGTTCGCGATCCGCATCACCCTGGATAACCGCGATAACTTGCTGAAGCCGGGCATGTTCGCGCGGGTCACGCTCGTCACGGAACGGGTTCCCAACGCGGTCGTCGTGCCGCCGGAGGCCGTGCAGACCGGAAAGAACGGCCCATTCGTGGTGGTCGTCGACGCTGAGAACATCGCCCGCCATCGACCGGTGGTGACCGGCGCGAGTGACAATCAAGGCCTCGAGATCCGCGAAGGATTGCAGCCCGGCGAGAGGATCGTCGTGATGACGGCCCGCCCGCTCAAAGACGGCCAGGCCGTGCGCCCCGCGGGTGAAGGGAGCAAACAAGGCGCAGGCAAGCGCCCCGACGAAGAACGGGGCGCCCCACGCCAGTCTGGCAGTGGTCAAGGCCCGGCGTCTGCCGCGGGCCCTGGCTCCGGAGGGCAGCGGCCGGAATGAACATCGCGAAATTCTCCGTCTCTCGCCCGGTGACCGTCACCATGCGGATCGCGGCGATGGTCCTCCTGGGCGCCATCTGCCTCACGCGCCTGCCGGTGGATCTTCTGCCGGAGGTATCGCTTCCCAGCATCTCGGTCGTTACCTCCTGGCCCAACGTGGCGCCGGAGGAGATCGAGGCGCAGATCACCCGCCCGATCGAGCGCGCGGTCTCCACGCTCAGCAACGTCTATGAAGTGAGCTCCACATCCTCGGAGGGCAACTCGTCCGTGCGCATCCAGTTCAACTGGGGCACCGATATCGGGCAGGCCGCCGTGGACGTGCTCCAGCAGGTGCAGCGCGCCCAACGCTCCTTCCCCAACGACCCGACGCTGCAAAACCCGACGGTCTACAAGTTCGACCCGTCGCAGATGCCAATTCTGACGATTGCAGTGACCGGGATCGCCGACCAGGTGAAGCTGCGCACCCTCCTGGATAACGAGATCTCGCCGATCATCGAGGCCGCCGATGGCGTCGCCTCGGTGGCGGTGACGGGCGGCCAGGAGCGAGTGATCCTGGTGGAGGTGGATCCGGCGCGCCTGCGCGCGCATAACCTCACTCTCTCGCAGATCACGAGCCGCCTCGTCCAGGAAAACGCCAACCTCCCTGCCGGCATTGCCCGGCAAAGCGATACTGAGTACCTCATCCGTAGCCTGGGGTGGTTCACCGATCCGAAAGAGATCGAGCGCCTTCCGGTGGGCTCCTTCAATGGGCGCCTGGTCACTCTCCGCGACGTGGCGACCGTCTCCGACACCCACGCGGAGACACGCATGTACTCGCGCCTCAATGGGGAGCCGGCCGCCGGCCTGATCGTCTCCAAGCAGAGCGGCGCCAACACCGTGAACACGGCCAAAGCGGTGTTCAAGCGTGTGGAGAGAGCACGCGAGCTCTATCCGGAGCTCAGCTTTCATGTCGCGTCCGACCAATCGCACTTCATCGAGCACGCCGTCGCCGACGTGAAGACGCACGCGATCATCGGCGGCATCCTCGCCGTCCTGATCCTCCTCTTCTTCCTGCGCAACGTGCGCAGCACGCTGGTGGTGGCGCTCTCCATCCCGGTTTCGGTTATCTCCACGTTCGCGCTCCTCTACCTGTGCGGCTATACGCTGAATACGATGTCGCTGGGCGGCCTGGCGCTCGCAGTCGGCCTGATTGTGGATGATGCCGTCGTCGTCCTCGAGAATATCTTCCGGCATATCGAAAGAGATGGCAAAAGCGCCGAGGAGGCCGCTGTCACCGGCACGCAGGAGATCCTATCGGCCGTCGTTGCCTCGACACTGACCGTCATCATCGTCTTTCTGCCGCTGCTCCTGATCAAGGGGCAGGCCGGCCAGATGTTCGCGCAGTTCGCGCTGGTGGTTGTCTTCGCGATCTCGCTCTCGCTCGTGGATGCCACCATGTCCGTCCCAATGTTCGCATCCCGCCTCATTCGTGGCGAGGCGCATCGCGAGAACCTCTCCAACGGCCACCGGCCGGGGCTCCTGGAGCGCGCGTTCGCGGCCGCGGGCCGCTTCTTCGATTCGCTGGATACGACCTACCGGGGCGCGCTCTACTGGGCTCTTCGCCATCGTTTCTGGGTGATCGCGATTGCTGGCGCGGTGACAGCGGCCACGTGGCTGCTCACGCCGTTCATCGGCACAGAGATGATGCCCGAGACTGATACGGGCGACCTGACCGTCAGAATCAACATGCCCGTCGGAACCGCGCTGGACAAGACAGATGCCGTCGTGCGCAAAGCCGAGGAGATCATCATGCGGCACCCGGATGTCGAGATGATCCTCGCCTCGGCGGGCACGGGCATGGCGTTGCGCGGCACATCCCCCAGGCTTCAAGGCAACGAGGGCTCGGTGACCGTAAAGCTGCGCGCGGATCGCAAGCGCTCCTCGGCAGAGGTGATCGGCGAGCTGCGGAAAGAGCTCTCCCAGATCTCGGGCGCGCGCATCCAGATCCGCTCCACCGACCTGGTGTCGCGCATCATCACCGGAGGCGCGCAAAACATCCAGATCAACATCTTCGGGAACGATCTGGCCACCCTCTCCAGCCTGGCCCGGACCATGATGGACCGCATGCGCGAGATCCCGGGACTGGAGAACCTGGACGTAAACTGGCAGGAAGCCACCCCGGAGGTCCAGTGGCGCGTGGATCGCGATAAGGCGCTCCAGCTGGGCGTCTCCTTCACGGACGTTGCCAACACTCTGAAGACGGCGACTAGCGGCACCATCGCGAGCTACTTCCAGGAGGATGGCTTCCAGTATCCCATCCTCGTCCAGCTGCCCGAGTCGAAGCGCAAGAACGTGGATGACCTGATGAACATCCCCCTCGCGCTCGCGGGATCGGGAGGGGCATCCGGCGAAGGAGCCCAGCATGTCCTCCTGGGGCAGGTGGCGCAACCGGAGTTTGCGGTCGGCCCCAGCGACATTACACGGCTCAACCGTCGGCGCTACATCTCCGTCTCCGGCTCCCCCCAGGGCCGGCCACTCAGCGAGATCCGCGCGGATGTAGAGAAAGCACTCGCGGATGTACAGATGCCCGCCGGCTACTATCGGGACTGGGGAACGAGCATGAAGCGCCAGCAAGAGGAGTTCGCGGGGATGGGCCTGGCCGTGATACTCGCGGTGTTGCTCATCTACATGCTCCTCGCCGCGCAGTTCGAGTCGTTCGTGCATCCCCTGACGATCCTCGCCTCCGTTCCGCTCTCGGCAATCGGCGTCGCACTCGCGCTCTTCCTGACGGGTCGGTCATTCGGGCTGACCGCGTTCATCGGCCTGCTGATGCTGGTGGGAATCGTGGTCAAGAACGGCATTCTGCTGATCGACTACACGAACATCCTGCGGCATCGCGGCATGGATCGCGACACCGCCGTGCTCACAGCCGGACCGACGCGCTTGCGACCGATCCTGATGACGAGCTCCGCGTCGATCCTCGGCATGCTGCCAATCGCCACCGGACTGGGCCAGGGCATGGAGATGCAGGCGCCCATGGCGACCGCCGTGATCGGGGGTCTCACGACCTCCACCTTCCTCACGCTCCTCGTGGTGCCCGTGGTCTACACCCTCTTTGATGACCTGGCCAACCTGGGAGGCCGGGGTAAGCGCCGGCGAGCCAAAGCCGCAAGCCACGCGGAGGGCAACGGCCACGCCCAAGCGGAGGCGACCGTGGTCACAGCACGCCCTGACGCCGCATCCTGACACGAACCGCTGCTGGAGAGATGCCTGACGATACCATGTCCAATCGAACAGTGACCAACACCCTGACACGGAGCCTGCTGACGCTGGCCCTCGCCGGCGCCGCGTCGGGCACGGCCTGGGCGCAGCTCACGCCCCCCATCTCGCCAAAGACGCGCGAGACGCCGCTGCCCCCCGCGGTCACGCTCCCCGCGCCAGCCGAGATCCCGGAGGAGCTGCGCGAGCGCTCGCTGACCGCGGCCGATGCCGCACGGATCGCCCTGCGCCAGCACAACACCGTTGCCGCCGCTCGCGCCAGCATCACGCAGCTGGAGGGGAGAACCCGCCAGGCGCGCGCCTCTCTCAAGCCAACGCTCTCGGTGGGCGCGGGCTATACCCGGTCCGACCAGTTCCTCTCCGGCTCATCCCGGAGCAGCGGCCCATCCGGATCGGTCTCCACCTCCACCGGGATGCAGGCCTCCGTCAGTCTGCGCCAGCTCCTTTTCGACCGCAACCACTCGCGCGACCTGGTGCGCCAGGCGGAGGCTCAGGAAGACGCGGCCGAGCGAACTTTGGCGCGCACCGAGGCCGATCTCGTGCTTCAGGTGAAGCAGGCGTTCTACACCTATGTTCAAAACATGCGCCTGGTTCAGATTCACGAGACGAACCTGCGTAACCAGCAGCAGCACCTGGCACAGGCGCAGGCCCGGCTGCAAGCGGGCGTTGGCCTGCCCCTGGATGTCGTCCGCGCCGAGGCGGCTGTCTCCGAGGCGACGCTGAACCTCCAGGTCGCCCGCAACAACGCCTCAACGGCGCGCGTGTCCCTGGCGCTGCTGATGGGCATCGACCCGCGAACGCCGATTGAAGTGGCAGAGAGCGAGGAGCCGGCTCCGCCGGCGGAAGATCTGGAGAGTCTGGTGCAACTGGCAATAGCCCAACGGCCGGAGCTCGGCCAGGCCGAAGCCACGCGCGCAGCCGCCATCCACGCCCTGGATGCAGCCAGGAGCACCGACGCGCCCACGGTGGCCGCCACTGCTGGCGTCGCGGCGCGCGGGGTCAGCACTCCACCGCTGAACCACTTCCTGAGCGTGGGGATCCAGGTGCAGTGGAGCCCCTTCGATGGCGGGGTGAAGGATGGCCGCGTCCAAGAGGCCCAGGCCAGCATTCAGGCAGCCGAGGCGCAGCTTGAGGGCACGCGGCGCACCATCATCGCGGATGTTTCGCAGGCCTACCTCAACCTGCGCACCGCGGAGCAGCGCGTGGTGACTGCCGACGCGGGGATCGCCAACGCGGAAGAGGCTCTGCGCCTGGCAACCGGGCGCTACAACGCCGGTCTGGGTACCTTCCTCGATGTTCTCGATGCCCAGGCGGCCCTGCTGACGGCGCGCACCCAGCGCGTCAACGCCGAGGTGGCAGTCGCGCAGGCGCGTGCCGCCCTTGCCCGCGCCATTGGCACCCCTCTGGACGAGGAGTAGCCCGCCCTGGCCGGGCGCGGGCAGCACGCGCAAGATAACACCTACGCCTGCCTGGCATCCAGCCGGGCCAGCAGGTCGGCGCGCCGGCGACTGATCCAGGCGGTTTCGCGTGGGAAGTTGGCGTAATCCTTCAGGTCAAAGAGAAGCGGGTGGTCCGGATCCAGCCCCGCTGCCTGCAGAAGCGCGTAGTCTTGAAGGCTTTCGGCGAAGACCTCCCACCGCAGGGAGTCGACCGGACCCTCCTTCCCGGGGTAGACCATAAAGGGGTCTCCATGCGCCCAACCGGGCCAGGCCAGGCCATCGGTCACGGTGTAGGGGTCGATCAGCTCCTGCGTCTGGCTCTTGTACCAGTAGTTGTAGCCCCAGTGCAGGAAGCCACGCGCGCGCAGGCGGTAGAGGAGCCAGCCGGTCATGCGCACCTTCACCAGGGGGGTATCAAGCAAGCGGTTCAGGAAGCGGCCGCGCGGGCCACAGCAGAAGTAGGCCCACGCCGGGAAGCCCTCGGCGACAAACTCGGGCGCCCGCGAGATGGAGGGGATCGGCGTGTCGGTGAGGCCAACTCGCGCGAAGCTGATCTCGCTCAACGCGTCCATCACGCGCATCCAGGGAGCCAACTCGCGTATGAGCTCGCGTGCCGCGCGGTAGTTCGCCAGGTGCTCCTCGCCGTGCGGCTCGTCGGAGAGGTGGAAGAAGCTGCTCTCCATCAGCCCCTCCACCGTCAGAAAACGCTCGAACTCGGGGAGGAATTGCGCCAGGAAGTCGCGGTACGTCTGCGAAGTGGCCCCTGTCTCCGGATCCCACAGAAGCTTCCGCTCGCGCCCCTGGCCCTCATAGATGCGGATCGCATGTTGCACGCCCCACTGCGTGAAGAGGTGGGTCCATTCGAAGCGCTTCAGGCCGTGTGACTTCGCGGCGGCGATCCAACGGCGCACATCGCGCCAGTCGAAGAGGTAGCGCTCTCCCTCCTGGCGCACATCGAGGAGCTGCGTCGGGCGCTTCACCCCATCGAGCGGGGGCGTGAAGACCGGCACGTAGATCGTATCCTGGCCATGCGCCACCACGTCGGCGAGGTACGCGTCGAGGATCCGCCAGAGGCCTTCCTCCCACGGCTCCACCTTGTAGTAATCCATCAGCGCGTCGGCATAGAACCAGTGCGTCACCGGAAAATCGCGTCGCGCCGGAAGCAACGCCGGGTGGATCGTGAGCGTCGCCGTGAGCGTGGTGGGCGTCTCACCCTCCGGCGTGAGGGTCACGCGCACCTCATGCGTTCCTGGATGGGCGTCCGCACCCACCAGGAGGGTGATCCAGAAGGCGTTCGACTCATAGGGGCCGGCGTGGATCGTGGTTTCCGGGAAGAGCGGGTCGGGTACGTAGCCGGGAAGGTGCCCGACGCCGTCCGCGTCGTCCGGCGGCACCTGTGTCGAAAAGTGCGGCATCGGCACGAAGCCGACGCGGCGCACCAGCGGCTGCACGCCATCGGGCACCTGGACCTCGGCGGTCACCACGCACTCTTTGGCTTCGCGCCGGAACGCCACCTGGAACGAGACGCGCTCGCCACGCGCCGCCTCCAACGCCAGGGAAGAGCAGGCCTCCGCCTCGGAACGGGGATAGATGCGCTTCAGGGAAGAAGAGAGCCAGGATTGCATCGTCTGAGTGTCTCCAAATGCCAGTCGTGGGAAATGGGGCGAGCGACAGGGGCAGCGCGCGGGCGCTCCAGCCACCCACCTCTCCAGTGCCCGCCGCGCAAGGGCAGCAAGCAACCATAAAGATGCTTCGCGCCAGCGCCGGGCGTTCCCTGCCACCGGCGTGGCGCGCGCATAGGCACTGCCGGAAAGGCCGGAGGGGAGTTAGTCTAGACGCGCGATGGCACCGGGTAGCGCGGCGCGTCTCCGCGCTACCCGGCAGTCAGGAGCGCCCTCGATAGAGAGAGACAGAACGGGCCGAGGTCACCTAGCGTCGCGCGCGTATCGCGGCGTGAGAGCGTCACGCTTCGCCGAGGGCTTCGTGAATCGCGGCATGGACCTGATCCTCGGTTTCGGGAACAAACGGCCCGGTGCGCCGGTGGTATTGCTGAGCGAACCACACCTCGTAGCCGCCTTCCGGGATCTGCCGGCGCACGGGCACGTAGCCAACAACGCCGTTCGTATAGCCGGCCACGAGCACGTTCTCGAAGCGCGGGCGCAGCTCGCGCTTCAGGCGCAGGCCGTGCTCCACCGTGATCTCGCCCGCGAGCGCGACCATCGCCAGTGACCGCCCGAAGCGGACCGTCTCGATCTCGAACGGCACCAGCGGCACCACCGGATCGCCTGCATCCATGCGGTCGAGGAGGTAGCGCGCCCACTCGCGGACGAACTCGCGCCCATCCGAGAGGCTCCGCTGCACCAGTTCGAGATCCATCAGCTCGGTGCGCAGCTCCAGGATGCGCTGGGCGAGGGCAATCGGCCCTTCCACAGGGCGCATCTCGCCCTGCTCGCGAACCCGGGCGACGGCGGCACCCAGCTGGTCGCCGAGGGCGCGGACCTCGTCCACCTCCAGCGAGCGGAAGCCACCTGACTGGGGATCGATGGCATACGGCTTCTGGTCCGCGCCACACCCCTGGATGAAGGCGGTGGTGACCCCTGGGAAGCGCCGGGCCAAGTAGTCGCGCGCGAAACCGGGGTAGTCGGGGCCGATGAGGAGCCCGCCGCGGCTGGTGGGATGGCAGGCGTAGCTGAAGATCAGGCCGCGCAGCTCGCCCGCGGGCGTCTCGATGGCGAGGACGGGCACCTCGTGGTCATGCGGCGCGTCGAGGGAGGGCTTCCACTCCACGCCCCCCTTCCCGTCCGGCTTCCGGCGCGAGGCGGCGAAGGTACAGGCGCCGGAGCCAAAGCGAAGCCGCGCCTCGGAACGGCTCTTCCACGCCCGCGTGGCACACTCCGCCATGGCGCTGACGGCGCGCTCCAGGTAGTCGTAGTCGAGAGGGCCAAACCGTCGCTCGTCCTGCTCCCGGATGCATGGGCCGCAGTGGGTGTGGCTGCCGCAAAGGATGTACCGCTCCTCCGGCAGGCCAATCGCCTCGCGCAACCGGGCGCGCATCATCGGCGCCCGGTCGTAGAACCCGAGCCAGTCCGCGCAGAGGAGGACAAAAGGCGTCGCACCGTCGTCGATCGCGATGGCAGTTGCTTCCAGCGAGCGGTAGATCCCCGTCGAGGGCTCGGTGCGGGCCGCGAACCCCGAGAGCTTGATCCCCACGGGCGGGGTGATGTCCGTTGTGGCCAAGCCGACGCGATAGGTATCAGGAGCCATCAGTTCCCTCCGTTCCAGCTCTGCCTTCAATTCCTCGTCCACCGACCCGATCTCCTTCACGTTCGTGAAGCACGCGGAACTCAGACGCGCGTGCCCAACCCATCCGTGTCCGCCCCCTTCATCCGTGGTATGGACCCAGCCATCAGCCGGTAGCACCCTCGCGCGGGTGCTCTGGGCGAGAGGTGAGCGCGATCCCGCTGGAAACCAGCACCAGGCCGATGATGAAGCACAGCCCGATCCGCTCATCCAACAGGGGCCAGGCCAGCACAGCGGTGCCGATGGGAGCCAGGTATTGCGTGGGTGCGAGTGCCGCCGCGTCGACCAGCGCGAGTGCGCGATACCACAGGGCAAACGCGACCGCGGTGGGAATCACGCCGAGATAAACCACGTAGAGGGCTGCCTGCCACGAGAGAGCGCCCGGCCACGCGGCGGCGCCCAGGAACGGCAGGAGTAAGAGCGTGCCCCACAGCATTGCCACGGTCGTGGTGAGAAGCCCGCCGTAGCGCTGGACCACGCCCTTCCCGAGGAGCGTGTAGGCTGCCCAGACGAGCGCCGCGCCCGCCGCCAGAAGAATCCCGGCCAGGTCGCGGCTTCCGGCAAAGGACGGCCCCTCCGCTTCACATCCCACCGCGACCAGCGCAATCCCGGCCAGACCCAGAAATACCCCGCTCAGGCGCCGGGCCGTGAGCCGCTCGCCGATCAACGGGGAGAGGAGGACGATAAAGATCGGGTTGGCATTCATGACCAGACTGACGTTCACCGCGGCCGTCAGTTTGGTCGCGAGAGCGCCCAAGAGGCCCATCAGCGCGATCCCCATGAGCCCCAGCCAGAAAAAGGGGAGCGGGCCACGAAAGAAGACCGCCAGATCGCGCCCGCGTCCCTGAGCCGTGAGAGCGCCCGCGAGCGCCAGCCCGCCGATGGAGAAACGCGCGAAGGTTATTCCGAGAGGGTCCAGGTCGGACTCACGGTAGATGAGGCGGATCGCCACGTAGGTGGTGCCCCACAAGAGTGAAGCCACTACGCCCAGTAGAATTCCCCTGGTATGGTTGGTCACGCGGCCCCCTTCGCGATCCGACACGCTGCTGGGATTCCGACATAGGGAGAAGGCCGCACGCACGCGCGGGGCTCGAAGCTCCGCGCTGCTTTCCAGCAAAGCCCTTTCAGGGCTTCTCCTCCCAGCCACCGCCGTTTTGAGACATCTGGGAGTATCCCCAACCCAGCCCGGCAGGGCTTCGCTCGCAAGCAGCGCGGTGATTTATCGCCGCGCGACGGGTTGCACGCTGCCTCCGAGGCTTCGGATTCCCTATGTCGGAATCTCAGGGCACGCTGGGAGAGGGATGCCTCCCGCTCGCTATTTGGTAATCAGCTTGCGGCGCAGCGCCTCGTCGGGGCGCGAGTAGATCCGCGCCACATTCTCGGGGCTCATGAAGCGGGGCCCGCCGAACGCCATGGTGCCGGCGAGAACGCGGCATGACTTCACGCACATCGCAGTGATGCTCTCCACCTCGCCGGGAGTAGCACCGAGGGCGATCAGCCCGTGGTTGCGAAGGAAAATCACCTTCGGCAGAACGCCATGCCGCGCGTGGTACTCCTCGACGCCCTCGCGGATCGCTCGCGCCAGCGGGAGGCCCGGATCGGTGTAGGGCACGAGCAGCGGTGCCACGCCACAGAGGACGATCTGGTCTGGGAAGAGGCTCCCCGCGAAAAGCTCCTCGGCGTCACGCGAGCAGAGGAGCGCGTTCACCACCGTGGGATGGGTGTGCCCAACAAAGCGCACGCCCTCCAGCCCAAGAAGCAGCGCGTGGAAAGTGGCCTCGATGGACGGCGGCGCCGCCTCGGGATCGACGGCCGCGGCGCGCAGGCCCGCCTTGATCTCCTCATCCGTCGCCGTCTCCCTCTGCAACAGCTCCATCACCGCCGGGCGGCGCACGGCGACAAACGCCTCGGGTCCGCATCCGACCAGGCTGCGCCCGCTCGCCTTGATCAGGAAGATATCGTCGTCAACCGCCGCCGAGGTGTTCCCCTCTCCCAAGATCACCAGGTCGCGCTCCGGCTCGCCCAGGCGAGCAGACATCGCTACCAGCTGTTCCAATACGCCTCGATATGCTTCGTTCACCGTTGTCTTCCATTCCCTCAGGCTGCCCTCACCCGGTCCAGCCCAACCGCCACCGTCCGGACGTGACGCTCGCGGCATGCCCGGCGCTTCTCGCCTATGGAGTTCTCGTTGACCCGGGCCGGGGCCTGCTGGACGGATTTGCAAACGGCTCGATCCAGGGGCCAAGTTCCGGCGCCACCGCCACGAACTCCTGAACAACGCGCCGCAGCGCCTCGGACGTGCGCCCCTCGAAGCGCAGGGTAAGCGCCGCCTCGGTCACCGAGGGCCGGATCAGGCCCCACCCCTCCGGGAACTGAACGCGCACGCCATCCAGCCGGCAGACGCTCTCCCCCGGGAAGGAAGCGGCGATTCGCTCCAGCAGCGCGGTCGGGTCGCCCGTATGCCGCACCCGAATATCGGAGGTCGTAGCGTAGCGCGGGAGGTCTCGCGCCAGCTCCGAGAGTGGCGCGCCCGCGCGAGCCACCAGGCCGGCCAGGATCAGGGCGCAGTAGAGGCCGTCGTCGCCCCCCGAGAGCGCGCGGAAGAAGTAGTGACCGCTCGCCTCGGGGCCAAAGAGAGCGTTCTCGCGGATCATGCGCGTCTTCAGGAAGGTGTGCCCCGAGCGCTCCATCAGCGGCACGCCCCCGCACCGGCGGACTTCGTCGGCGACCGCCTGCGAGCACTTGATGTCGTGCGCCACCCGGGCGCCCGGCTCGCCCGGCACCAGGTGGCGGATCAGGAGGATCGCCGTCTCATCGGCCGGCAGGGCGCGCCCACGCTCGTCGACAAACGCCACCCGGTCGCCATCGCCATCAAACGCCACGCCAAGTCCCGCCCCCTCGGCCACGACCGCCTCGCGCAACGCCAGGAGATGCTCCGGCACGGAGGGGTTGGGATCGCGGAAGGGAAAACGCCCGTCGGGCGTGTCGTGGATTGAGAGAGCCGGATAGCCGGCGTCGCGCAGGAGACTGGCCGCCCACCTGGACCAGCAGCCGCCCCCCGGGTCGACCACGATCCGCGGAGCCTCCTTGGATGGGGCGTGCCACGGCGCCGTTGCCTCCAGGAGGTGCCGGGCGTAGGCATCGGCGACGGAGACCACGGCTGCCGAGCCGGGCGCCTTCTCGAAGTCGCCGGCCTCCGCCATGCCGCGGATCTCGCCCAGATCCTCCGGCGTCACCGGCAGCTCGCCCAGCACCAGCTTCAGGCCGTTGTGCGACGCGGGGTTGTGTGACGCGGTCACCATCACCCCGGCAGGCACGCCGAGATGCTGCCGGGCAAAGTAGAAGACGGGAGTCGGCACCGTACCCAGGTCGAGGCACTCCGCGCCGCACTCGGTGAGACCAGCCACGAGCGCCGCCTTGAGCGAAGGCGTGCTCACGCGCACGTCACCGCCCACCAGAATGCACGCCGGGCGCCCGCGCCGGCGCAGGAGCGTCGCCACGGCGGCGCCAATCCGGCACACCTTCTCCTCGGTCAGCTCCCGGCCATAGACGCCGCGCACGTCACACGCCTTGAAGATGCTCCGCATTCAGGCCACACCGCCTATCCCGGGAAGGCCGCGCCGCCGCGAGCCCCCCTTTCTCATCCAACATACCCCCGGCGCGCGCACGTCTCCCGGAAGCGCGCGTAGAGCTCGTCATAAGCGGCGCGCAGGCCGGGCCGGGGCGTCACCTTGCAATCGGCGCGGACCATGCTTCGCACCGCGTCCGAGAGCGAGGGATGCAACGTGCGCGCCGCCGCCAGGAGCGCCGCGCCAAACGCCGCCTCAACGACGCGCGGCCGGACGAGCACGCGCCCGAGCAGGTCCGCGCGGATCTGTAGCCACTCGCGGCTGCGCGCACCTCCGCCCGTCGCGAAGACGCGAGGCCCCACCGGAACACCGAGCGATTCGATCACCTCGTAGATCCACCGCTCCACGCACGCGGTTCCCTCCAGATGCGCCGCGTAGAGCCGCTCCGGCGCGACGCCAGCAGGAGCCTCGATGAATCCCTCGGCGCGCGGGTCGATGAAGGGGAGGCGCTCGCCGCGCCGGACCAGGGGGTAAACCACCTGTTCTGTCGGCGAAAGGCTCAGCGCACTTTGGTCGAGCGCCAGCCAATCGGCGTCTGGAAAGCGATGCTCCAGCCACTCGCCGCCGGTGTTGCTGGCACCGCCGGGAAGCCAGTAGCCCTCCGGATGGCGGTGGCAGTAGAGGCGCCCTCGCGGGTCGCGGACCAGGTTCGCGCTCACGCCTCGGACCACGAGCGTCGTGCCGAGCGTGGAGTTCCACTCGCCCGGCGAGATCGCGCCCGACGCGAGAAACGCGGCGGTGCCATCCGAGGCGCCAGCGGCCACAGGGGTGCCTACACGCAGGCCCGTCTCCTCTGCCGCGGCTCGGGAGAGCGCCCCGATCGCTTCGCCCGGCTGGACCACGCGGGGCAGCTTAGCCAGGGGGATACCCAGGTCGCGCTCAATCCAATCGCCCCAGCAGAGGTTCTCGAGGTCGTAGCCGGTCTTCAGCGCGTTCGAAGAGTCCGAGCGCCCCACTTCGCCCGTCAGCCGGGCTACTAGGAAATCGGCCGCGTGGAGAAAGCAGGCAGCGCGCTCAAACACCCCCGGCTCGTGCCGTCGGATCCAGAGGAGCCGCGGAAGCCCGAAGGAGGGCTGGAACTGATAGCCCAACCGCTCCGCCTGGGAGCGCCCGGCAGCCTGAACCTCGGCGGCCTCATCCACCGCGCGCCCGTCATTATACATGATCGCCGGGCGCAACGCCCGGCCAGCAGCATCCACTGGCACCACCGTGCCCGAGGTGGACGTGACTGCCAGGCAGGCCACGCGCTCCGCGCCCGCCCTACCGGCCACCTCGCGCAGGCACGCGCGCGCCGCCGCCCACCACGCCTCCGGGTCTTGCTCCGAATAGCCCTCCGGAAGCGCCGGTCCCGCGCCCTCCAGGCGCCTGGACGCCGCCGCCACGACCTCGCCATCGGCGCTCACCGCGAGCGCGCGCGCCCCCTGCGTCCCCACATCGAGCCCGATGACAACGCGGCCGGTCTCTTTCCCGTTGACGGCGGTCTGTCGCATGGCATCCCTCCGGTCAGATCGCGAAGCCGCGCCCGCGCGGGGCCTCAGGGCGCGGGAGACGTCTCGGGGTCAGCGCGCCGGGCTGGCGCTCCCCTGCTCCATCAGAGCGCGAACCCGCGCGAGATCCTCTGGCGTGTCCACGCTCACCGGATCATATTCGACTTCGACCATCCGGATCCGGTAGCCGTGCTCCAGAGCGCGGAGCTGCTCGAGCGATTCGAGGCGCTCCAGGGGCGTCTGCGACAGGCGCGTGAAGAGGCGCAGAAACTCCCGGCGATAGGCGTAGATTCCCAGGTGCTTGTAGGGCATGTGCGTCACGCCCGCGTCGCGCACGTACGGGATCGGGTAGCGAGAGAAGTAGAGGGCGTTGCCCTGCTGGTCGACCACGACCTTCACGACCGAGGGAGCGTCGCGCTCTTCCGGCGTGCGAACGCGGACCATCGCCGAAGCCATCGCCACCGTTTCATCCGCCTCGAGCGCGCCCGCGACTTTCCCCACGACCTCCGGCGGAATGAGCGGCTCATCCCCCTGAACGTTGACCACGATCTCGGCGTCGTAGGCCTCCGCGGCCTCGGCCACGCGGTCCGTGCCCGTGCGGTGCTCGGACGAGGTCATCGCCACCTTGCCGCCAAACGCCAGGACGGCATCGCGGATGCGCTCGTCATCCGTGGCCACCACCACCTCGGCGATCCCGCGAGCGCGCGACGCGCGCTCGTACACGTGCTGGATGAGCGGGCGCCCGGCGATCTCGGCGAGCGGCTTCCCAGGCAGCCGGGTCGAGGCGTAGCGCGCAGGAATAATCACAACGGCATTCATCGATAACGCTCCAAAATCCGCAGGACGATCTCCGAAGTTGAGCGCCCCTCCACCAGGGGCACGATGCGCACCTCGCCCCCAAGCGCCTCGACGAGCGCCGCCTCGGGGAGGTCTTCCTTCCGGTAGTCGCCGCCCTTGACGTGCACGTGGGGCGCCACCAGCCGGATCAGCGCATCTGGCGTCCGCTGGGGGAAGATCGCCACGGCGTCGACGCATTCGAGCGCGGCGAGCATCTCGGCGCGCTCCTCAGCGGGTATCAGCGGGCGGTTGGGACCCTTCAACGCGCGCACCGATTCGTCGCTGTTCAGGCCGACGATCAGGCAATCGCCCAGCGCCCGTGCCTGCTGGAGGTAGCGCGCATGCCCAACATGCAAGAGGTCGAAGCACCCGTTGGTGAAGACGATGCGCTGCCCTTCGCGCTTGCGTCGGCTCACCTCGCGCGCGAGCTCATCCCAGGTGAGGATTTTCTTGCGCGCCACGTTCACTCCCCCACTCCCGAGGCGCACTCCTCGATCATCGCGAGAAGCTCATCCGGGGTAACCACCGCCGTGCCCACCTTGCGCACGACCGCGGCGCCCGCGAGGTTTGCCAGCGTCGCCGCTTCCTCAAAGCCAGCGCCGGCCACCAGGGCGAGCGAGAGCGTGGCAAACGCCGTGTCGCCCGCGCCGACCACGTCATACACCTCCACCGGCACCGCCGGAATCGCGCGGCAGTGCCCGTCGTTGGAGAAGAGCATCATCCCCCGGCTGCCTCGAGTCACCAGGAGCGCATCCAGCTCCAGCTCCGAGCGCATCACCTGCCCGGCCTCGCGCAGGGCCCCCTCGTCCTGCAGCCGGCGGCCCGCGGCCGCTTCCGCTTCCAGATGGTTCAACGTAACGGCCGTAGCCCCGCGCAGCCGCAGCAGGTTCGGCGGTTTCGGGTTCGCCGTCACCGGAATCCCTCGCGGACGGCAGAGGCGCACCGCGGCCTGGGGCAGCTCGCCGCGTGCCACACCCTTGTCGTAGTCCGAGATGAGCACGGCTTCTGCGCCCTGGGCAACTGCCGTCTCCAAGAAATCGCGCAAGCGATCCTCCATCCGGGCAGAGAGCGGCTGCCGGCTCTCGCGGTCGACGCGCACCACCTGTTGGGTATGGGCGATGATTCGCGTCTTTAGCGTCGTCGGGCGGTCGGGATCGACCAGAAGCCCCGCGGTCTCCACGCCCAGCTTCTCCAGGTGCCGGCGCAACGTGGCACCCTGCGGGTCATCGCCCACCACGCCGAGGATCGCCACCTCGGCGCCCAGGGCGCGCAGGTTGTGCGCCACGTTAGTCGCTCCTCCGGGAGCATAGGTGTGCTGATTGAAGTCGACATCGACGACGGGCACGGGGGCTTCCGGCGAGATGCGGCTCACCGTGCCGAAGATGTACTCGTCGAGCATCACGTCGCCGATGACGAGCGTGCGTCGCCCGCGAATCCGCTCGACCAGCGCACGCAGCCGCGCCCTACTCACTTCCACGCCGTTCCTCCACCTCCGCCGTCCACGCCCAGGCTAGAAGGGGCACCATCAGCTCGTGGTGGCCCGTCAGCGCCAGCCCTCGACCGCCCAGCAACTCCAGCCGGCGCACCACCTGCGTCCCGGAGCGATACTGCTGGATGAAATCGAGGTTGATTCCGGTGCACCCGGAGAGGTCGTGCCCCAGGTTGCGCAGGAGAGAGAAGCACTTGAGCAGCACTTCCGGGAGGACCACGGCGGATCCCACGTTGACCACTACGCCCCCGTGGTTGATCCCGCGAAGCACGTTCGCCAGGATCCGGAAATCGCGCAGGCTGGCATCGCCCAACGCCGCACCATCCGCCGAGGGGTGCATATGCACGATATCGGTACCCAGGGCGACGTGAACCGTCACCGGCACCCCGATCGCCGCTGCCTGCGCGAGAAGGCTTACATCCGCGTGAGGCGCACCCGCCTTCAGGAGCCTCCCACCCAGGGTGGCGCCCAGGCCGGTCCGCGTAGCGGCGGCCTCCGAGGCAGCGGCGTTGAAAAACTCCGCGGTCTCGCGCGCCATCCCGAAGCGCCCCGCCGGCAGTTCGCTCTCCACGTCCTCGGAGGTCTGGCCAAAGAGGGCGATCTCGAGGTCGTGAATCGCGCCGGCGCCGTTGGTCGCCACCGCCGACAGGTAGCCCCGGCGCATCAGGTCGATGAGAATGGGCGCCAGACCACACTTGATCACGTGAGCGCCCATCGTGAGGACGACCGCCCGGCGTGACCGGACGGCCCCGGCAAGCGCGGTGATGGCCTCGCGAAAGGTGTTGCCCGCGAGAATCCGCGGCAGCGATGAGAGGAGGTCGCCTATGCTCGCTCCGGGCGCCAGGGGCGTGGCAAAACTATCCACCGACACCTTGCTCCGACGCTCGCGGATAGAATAGGTGTTGAGTGGCGAGAGGTCGATCTCCGGGTGAGACCGGGAAGGAGGCTGATCTGGCATTACCACTCCGCTCTGAATGCAGCGCCGACGCCGAACTGCCCGTCGACCGCGGCCACATCGAGCATGAAGCCACGCGGGAGGAAGAGGCGGGCGCACGGGTTGAAATGCGTGCCGTCGTACTCGAGGATCGCCGTGCCCATCGGGTGGACGGGGGCAGCCACGGCGAAGAACCCCCGCTTCAGGATGCCGCTCCCGGTTCCGACAGTGACCTGAACCGGAGACTGGATGCCCTCCACGCGGAAATGCCTGCTAATGACACCGTAGTAGGAACGCCGGTAGGGCCCCTCCTTCAGCGTTCCCAAAGCGTCAATCACCCCGACCGATATGGCTGGCAGCCCCTCCTGCTCGCGCAGCAGGCGAAACTTCACATTGGCACCGGCATGTGTCTGATACTCCCCCGGTCTCGTCGGATCGACGAAAGTCAACCCCACTTCAAGGCTGTTCAGCGGGCTGTAGCTTGCGCTGAGCAGGTTCCAATGGGGCTGGTGGTGAAGCGTGAAGGCATAGCGGCGCCACCCCAGCGTCTCTGCCGATGGCGTGAGCACATGCCCGACGGGCCCCAGGAACGAGGGCGTGGCCTCCGCCAGGGCTGGCAAGAGCAGGCCTGCCCCCAGGAAGAGGGCTTTCCAAAGGCAACGCACAGAACAACCTCCTTCCGCCACACGGCCGTTCCGGCGCCACCTGGCGGCCGCCATGCTCATGAAGACGCGGTCCGGGTGCAGGAGAGGCAGGCGCCGGGCCTTCCCCGGGGCACAGGATCCGAGGCGCGGCTCGAGAGGATCCGGAGGCCGCCGGCCATGGCGCGACCAGGAAGCGGGCGAGCGGCTGCAATTCTTCTCCGGGGAAGCCGGGCGAGGGGCCTCGATGCTCTCCCAGGCGACCACCCGTGCATAGGCCCCGGGCGTTCCGGTATCTCACCGATTGTAGCACAAGGAAACCCGGCGGTCAAGCATTCGGTCCTTCAAGCGGCCATGCCACGGATGAAGGGAGCGAGCGCGGCTGGGCAGTGCAGGTGTCTCCCGCTCCCATAGGCGCGGAGCTAAGAGCTCGTGCGGTATCGCCCGCACAAGCCAATGCGCTGGCCAAAACGCGCCACGAAAGAATCTCTTCATCCGCGGGAAGAAGGAGAATATGTATAAGTAATCGAAACTTACGCACAAAAACACCAGTCCCGGCACGCGCCCGGTGCCTGGACACAATTTGCACCGATAGCACCCGGGCAGGATACGGGCCGTCTCTCCCATGCCTGGCGACTGCTTCCGTGGCCGCAGTCGCCGCGAGCAGCCAGAGCGGCGGGAGAGATAACCGCGCACGCGGTGCCTGCATGGGAGGCGCACCATGATCTTCGTGAGGGAGCTCGGCGAAGACGAGCATCAAGAACTGAGACGCATGACACGCCAGGCCGTAGGCCGGGTCAGCCTCCGTGCCCACATGATCCTTCTCTCCGCACAGCGGCGTTCCGTTCCCGAGATCGCGTCGCTCTTCGATACCAGCCATGCCACCGTGCGCTTCTGGATCGAGCGTTTTCACGAACGTGGCTGTCACGGGCTGTACGACAACCCACGTAGTGGCCGGCCGCGCAAGAGCCAGCTCAACACCACGTGAGCAAGAGGCGCGAGTGAGAGGCCCGTGCGTCGCCACTCGCGCCCCCCGCGCATTCACCCGCTCCGCTGGCTGGGATGGAGCCTCTCGCAGGCATCACGATAGGCGGCATACGCCTCCTGGTATTGCTGCTGCGCTCTCCCATTCGGCGCGAAGGTTCGTGCCGCGCGGTAGCACCGATCGCTCGCCTCAGCCAGCGACGCATAGCGGCCCGCGCCGGTCGCCGCGAGCATCGCCGAGCCGAGAGTCGCGGCTTCGGTCACCTCGGGCCGCTCCACCGGGAGCCCGCACAGATCGGCCTTCATCTGCAGCCAGAGGTCGCTGCGCGCCCCTCCACCAATCGCTCGGATCACGTCTACGCGCAGGCCCACGTCGCCCAAAAGCTCCAGGTTCTCCCGCAGGCTGAACGCAATCGACTCCAGGATCGACCGGTAGAGGTCGGCGGCGGTGTGCGAAAGTGAGAGTCCAAGGAACGCGCCGCGCGCTCCCGGGTTTGGACGGGGCGAGACCATGCCATCGAAATGGTGGAGCATGACGACGCCCCGGCTGCCAGGGAGCACGCCGGCCGCCATCGCATCCAGTTCCGCCATGCTCTTTCCGGACGCGAGCACGCGGCGAAACCACTCCAACACGAGTCCGGCCGTCTTCGAGTAGGCGAGCGCGAAGTAGTACTCGGGGATCGGGAAACGCCCGCCGAGGAGTCCCGGCGGCATCGGCTCCGGCAGGCGCCGGGCGAGCGTCACCAGGGCAAGGCAGGTGCCGGTCGTCTCCGAGAGGATCCCCGGGCGGCAGTTGCCCGCGCCCAGGGCGCCGGCGTACTGGTCGTTCGTTCCCACCCCCACCAGCGTCTCGGGCGAGAGGCCCCACTCAGCGGCCATCTCTGGGCGGACGCGCCCCACGGAGGTTCCAGAAGGCTGAATGCGCGCCACCTGCGCCCGGTCGATCTCAGCCGCGGCGAGCGCCGCGGGCGGGTAGTCCGGCAAATCGTAGGCGTAGAGGCCCGTGCTCGATGCCGTCGAGGGGTCGGTCACCGCTTCGCCGGTGAGACGGTAGTTCAGATAGTCCGGGAGCAGCAGGTAGCGCCGGGCCCTCTCCATCGCCTTAGGACAATAGCGGCGCAGCCACCGGATCTTCGGCGCCACCGCGATCGCGGTGATTCCCCTCGCCAGCTCGGGCGCTCCCAGAGAGGCCACGCGCGCGCGCAGCTCCTCCGCTTCCTTCGAGGCCCGGCTGTCGTACCACAGGATCGCCGGGTGAAGCGGGCGGTCACTGGCATCTAGCGATACGAACGTCTGCCCCTGGCTGGAGATGGCGAGCGCGGCGACCGGCACGCCCGCCTCCGCGACCGCCTGCCGCGCGGCATCGCGCGCCGCCTCGTAGATCCGCTCGATCGAGATCTCCGCGTGGCCTTCCGGCGAGACGGATGGCACGTAGGTCACATGCCCCTGCCCCAGCCGGCGGCCAGCCGCGTCGAACACCCCCGCCTTGGCGCCCGTGCCGCCCACATCGAGCCCGAGATAGGCCGGACCACCGGGCGATGGCGCGTGCCCGGCACTCACAGCGAGACCACCTTCCAGCCCATCAGCGCGCCGAACATGGCGATCTCGTCGCTGCCGCTCGAATCGGTATAGACGAGCGCCGCGTGGTGTGTGCCACCCAGCTCGCTGTAGCGCTGGAGGAACGCTCCGAGCTCCCCGGCGGGCCGGATCCACCCGCGCACCGAGCCCTCGAAGCGGTCCTCCCCCTCGGGCTCGACCACCTCGACACGCGCGGTGATCAGGGTGTAGCTCTCGTCCGGGCCCGGGGCGAGATCCACCCAGAGCGCGTGCCCTGCCTTCAGCCGGCCGACGGCAACGACGGGGTCGTCGGCATCAGTCCACGGGAAGGGGCGAACGACGAGCTTCGGCTTGCCTGCGACCAGGTTGAGGTTCACCTCGCCCATGTGGCTGAGGAAGACGCGGTTGCCCGCCCAATCGGGGCAGAACATCTCGGTGAAGGTCGTTTCCGGATACCGGGTGGCAAGTGCGCCGACGAGCGCCGCGGTGAGCACGTCGCCTTCCCCCGCGTAGCCGATGCCCCGGGCCATCGCCTTGCTTGCCTCCAGGAACGGCACGGTTGGCAAGCCGGAGGCACGATCCACATCCAGGAAGTTGACGGTGAACGCCGTTAGCTTCTCGCTCTCGATCCACCGGCGTACGGCCAGGCCCGCCCGCACCGCTTCACGATGGGCGCCCAAGGCCAGGTCCTCCGTCTCGCACGCCGCCAGGTCCCCGGCCACCTCGGCATCCACCTCTTCCTCGGTGATCTCGTCGAGGCGCCCGCGGATCGTCTCCGGCTCGCATGGCACGGTCTCGACGCCAATCGTCGCGCGCAGGCGCTCGGGAGGCACGGCGAAGTCACCCATCCCCGGGAAAGGCCGGCCAATCCGGCCAACCCGCGCCCGGCGCAGAGCGGAAACCAGGCACGCCGCGTTTGCCCACCGCGCCACCCTGTGCAGGAGATCGGAATGCTCCCAATGGCCCGCCTCCACCCGGAACGGCCTTTTCAGGCGCAGGAGCATATTGCAGAGGTCCTGCACGCCATGGATGCCGTGGTTCGCCATGATCGCGTCCGGCGATTGGTCCGGCCCGAAGGCATACTCCGGAGTGGTGTCGACGACGATGATCGGCAGCGAAGTGCGCGCCAGGACCGGCGCCGACTCCAGCGAGGGTGAATAGGCGACGTGGAGCGTGAGAATGGCATCCACGCCCGCGTCCTCGAAGCCACGGACGGCGGCGTCGAACTCCGCCTCCACTCGGCAGAGGGGAGCCGTTTGGACCTCCAGACCAAGCCGCTCCAACTCGCCGACGATCTGCCGGACGAACCGCTCGCCCGTGTGCCGGGCTTCCGGAAGCGCGCTATCGTAAAGCGCCAGGTAGAACGGCAGAAGACCCACTTTGGCTGCGCGTCGCATCGCCGCTTGCTCCTCTCACAGGTATCCAACAGGCGGCTGGCCGGCCGCTATCACTGCCGGAACACCATCGCCCTTCCCCGGAAGCATACCCTATTCCGCGGACCGCGCCGGGGGTTATGCGACCTCGAAGCCAACCTCCCGGAGCAGGCGCGCGCCATTGCCCCAGAAGATATCCCCGACCTCTTCCCGAGTGAGCCCGGTCACCTCGGCGGCACTGCGGAAGGCATCGATCTCCTCGTACATGAAGAAGGAGAGGCGCTCGGCTTCCTCACCATCCACCTCGCGCATGTTCGGGTCGCCCGAGACGTCGCCATAAAGCCCTCTTGGCACCAGGTTGATGTAGGTACCGGATTCGCAGATCCGGCGCATGCGCATCCGCACGATCGGCAGATCGCTCCCGAAGAGGATCCGTTTCGGTCCAACCGCCTCGATCAGGCGCTCGAACACCCAGGCGTTCGTGTTCGCGCTGATGTCGAAGCGCATGCGCCGGGTGCGGCGCAACACCTCGAACGCGTTGCCCACGTCCTCGGGGCAGTAAGCCCGGCCCACGTGGGCGATGATCACCTTCACGTTCGGATAGCGCTCCTCGATCTGCAGCATCTGCGCCAGGTTCACCGGGTCGCGCAGGCGCTTCGGACGCGGCAGGTGGAGCATCACGATCCAGCCGTGCCGGTCGAGCACCTCCAGCTGGTGGGGCGGGAGGAAATCGAAGATCCGGATCTCCGCCGCCGGGATGTAGGGCTCGGCGAGGCTGAGATAGACCTTGACCCCCAGGAATCCGCCAGCGAGGACGCGCTCTTCCAGCTCCGCGCTGCTCCAGCGTGGCGTCGCAAAGAGGAGCGCCGGCAGGGAGTATTCCGCCGCGCACCTCCGGATGTAGGCGTTCCCCGCCTCAATGTCATCAACGGGATCGACCGCGTTCCCGAAGATCATCGGCAGGACGTGCTTTCCCGGAAAAAGGAGCCGATAGCTCTCCAGGTGGTCTTCAATCGAGTTGCTGCTAGCCACCCGGGAGGGCCAGGTCACCGTCCGCCGGGGGGCGGTCATGACAGCGGAGCGGAAGCGTTCCAGCCAGACGTGCGTATGGATGTCGATGATGCGCTCTGGAAGGAAATCGAGCACGCGCTCCGCATAGAACTTCCGGTCAATCTCCTTGACCTCAAACAGCTGGCTCACTGCAGACCTGCCTCCGCAAGCGCCACCTCGGGCTCCATGCCCTCCTTCACCACCCGCAAGAGCGCGGACTGGAAGCGCCGCGGGTCCTCCACCTGCAGGGCGTTGCGCCCGAAAACCACCCCCCTGGCGCCATCGCTCACCTCGCGATGCGCCAGGCGCAGCGCATCGAGTGGCGTGGGCAGCTTGGCGGCCCCCAGCGCGAAGATGGGAATCGGGCAGCCGGCCACCACCTCGGGGAAGGCGCGCGTGTGGAACGTCTTGATCATATCCGCGCCCAGCTCCGCGAGAATGCGGCATCCGATCTTGACTTCCTGATGCATCGCCTCGGGGCTCTGCGTATCGCTGTGCGCCGGGAAATACTCGCCGATGACGGGCAGGCCAAGGCGATGGCAATCGGCGGCCAGTTTCCGGAAGAGTGCCACGTTGCGCGCGTCGCGTTCCTCGCTCCCCGTCTTCAGCGTGAGCGAGATGAGCGCCACGTCCACCCCGAGTGCGGCCGCCTCCTCCGCGGAAAACGCCTCCACCGCCGGCGCTTCGTTATAGCCCCAATGGAAGCAGTAGACCGTGTCCCAGTTCAGCCGGCCAACGACGAGCGGAGCGCCCTTCCTCGCGAAATACTCTCCCACGTGACGGATCATCCCCGGGCTGAGCAACACCCCGTCCACTTCCGGACGGATCTTTGCCACCGTCTCGCGCAGATCCACCATTCCGGGGATGGGACCGTCGAACTCGCCGTGGTCACACGCGATGATCACGGCGTTGCCGTCGGCCAGCATCCGTCGCATTTTGATCTCTACCGCATTCATCGATTGTCCCCTTACCCTACTCCGCGTGGTGCGCGACCCGCAGGCGGCGCAAGTCGCCCGCGAACCAGGACCCCTTCCACCCCTCGCCGATCAGGGTGAAGCCGATATTGTAGGCCGGCATGGTCACAGGGAAACTCTCATCCCTGCCATTCACGGCGATTGTCAGCTTCTCGAAATCGTGGCGCACACGGATGGTTGACCAGGCTCCGGCCGGCACAGACAGCTCCGTGGGGCAGCTCACCGTGCTCCAATCCTCGGCCCGGAAGGTGGCGTGCAGCTTGCCCCCGACGATGCTCAGCCCCAGGCCGTTTTGGTGACCCACAGTGCGCGTGGTGAGCAGGCACTGGTCTCTGTCCGTCGCCGGCCTCACTTCTAGCTCCAGGGTGAACGCCCCGCGCCGCGGCAGCGCCTCGCGCGGCAGCTCCAGGTAGGTGCCAGTGCCATCAAACCGCAGGTAGGAGCCACCCTCGCCCTCAACCCATTCCGGCGCGGTGCGAGTGGCCTGCGCCGGGTAGATGCCGGTGAACAGCCCGTTGAGCGCGCCCCGCCCCGTCGTGGTGCTGGTGAACCCACCCAGGCTCGCCCAGAAGGGCCGGCCGGCCGGCGTGAGCAACACCGCCCCGCGCTCCGGCGAAAACTCGTAGTCGAGAACCGGAACGCGGTCGCTAGAAACCTGCACTTCCAGGGGGCGCTTTTCGCGCTGCGAGTAGACGCGCAGCGGCCGCTTCGGTTGGGCGCCCGCGCCCGGTAGAAGCAGCGGCCGCGAGCGGAACACCTTGCCGCTCACCGTGGTCAGGCGCAGGTGATACTGCTCCGTGGGTATCTCCGGCCAGACGCGCGCCGTGAACGAGACCTCCTTGCGGCCCAGGTGGACCGGCATATCGATCTGGCGCCGATAAGGGAAAAGGGTAAACTGCAGGCCGTTCTCGAAAGCCCGCGCGATCATCCGGCGCACCAGCACCTGGCGCAACGGCACGGAGAAGCGCGCCTGGTCAAGATCAAACACCACCTCCGCCGCGTTCACCTCCTGTCGGGGCACGGAGAGGTAGATCCAGCGCTGGTGCTCGGAGGCGTTGTCCTTGAGCTTCAGGCGGTCGGTCTGGATCTCCGCTTCCTGGGCGGGCTGGTGCAGAATGGAACCGCGCGTCAGCCACCGGACCGAAGCGTTCTTGACCGCGATGGAGCCCTGGAGCGGCACGCTCTTGACGGAGCGATACTCGATCAGGAAGCACTCGCGTTCGGGGTTGTTGCGCCAGAACTCATCGCCGGGATCCACCGCGTACACCTCATCGTCATCGGCCAGCACCTCGACGAGCGCCAGCTCCTCGGGCGAGGAGACGACGCCACGAAGAAGGAGCGGCCCCGTACCCGAGGCCGGCTGCTCCCACGCCAGCTCCGCCTTCGCCCCGTGCGGCAGGTCGCGCAGCGGCTGGCGCACTGCCAGGTAATCCCAGTTCCACGTCGCGCGGATCTGCATCGGGTGGAATCCCTGGTCGAAGGTGAAGTCCCGCCCCTGATAGCCGCGCACCACCAGCACCGGCACGAGCGCACGCACGTCGGGAATCATCTCGGTGGCCACGTGGAAGCGGTGCTCCTGCAGCGTCGCCCCATCGAAGCGGACCGGCTCGAAGGCGCGCACCACCGCGCCCCTTTCATCCAGCAGCGTCAGCTGCGCGGTGTAGGGCTTCACCTGGGGCGCATCCGGGACGTGCAGCAGCTCGAAAAACGCCTCTTCGCCCAGGGTGACGCACTTGCGCGCGCTCAGGATCAGGTTGGGGATGCTCGTGTCATCGCCGGGCACGGGCGTCGGATCAATCCCTTTGATCCGGCTCATGTAGTAGCGTACGATGCGCTGGGTAGTCGTGCCCCCGTAAACCGTCGGACGGAAGCAGGTGTTCTCGTTGAACTCGTCCCACTCGGGGAGGAGGATGACATCCGGGCGCGCGGCCATCGCGGCCTCGAACGAGCGCCGGAGCGTGCGCGTGCCATCCTCGTGCAGCGAGTTGCCCCGGTCGGGCGACATGTGCGACTTATAGGCGCTGAGGCCGAGGTATTTGCCCCGGTAGGCCGGCTCGCTGAGCACGCTCTTGAACACCGGGATGAAGATGTCGCGATAGAACGCCTCGTCGAAGGTGCGGTCGATATTGCGGAACGCCGCGGGATAGTTGAAATAGATCCCATCGCAGACATCGAGGTAGGCGCGAAGCTGGCGCTGCACCTCCTCGATCTCGGCCCGGGGGATCGGCAGGCCCGCCATGAAGTAGCGGCGCAGCTCCGCGCCGTGGGTCAGAGCCGGCAGGAAGAGGAACGTGTCGCCAACGCGCTGGCGGAGCGCGGCAAGCGTTTTCCCCCACTGCTCCGGGGTGAGGCTGCCGGCCGCATAGCTCGTGATCAGCACCTTGCCGCCGATGCGCGGGGTGCTCGGGGATTTCAGCGCGCGCTCAATGATTTCGGCCTTCGTGGCGATATCGTTATCGCCCGGTTTGGGCACGAACTCTGGCAGCAGGCCCACGCCAGGCACGCCCGCCTCCTGGTGCAGCTCAAACATGCCCATCCGATCCTTGGTCTCCGGGAAGAAGGCCAGGCCGTCGAGGTCGTACTTCGCTACTTCCTGAAGGGTGCGCTTATATCCAGGCAAGGGGGTGACGTACTTGCGCGGCACGCGATAGGCGCGGTTGACCAGGAGCGGACGGTCGTTCCAGGCGTGGTAGTAGTTGAGCTCCAGGCCATACTTCATCTGCGACCGGCTGAAGACGAGCGGCCGGGGAAGGAGAGGCACGCGCGCGTCTGCCTTGGCGCGGATCTCCGCCATCAGCTTCTCATACTCCGCCTGCGCCTGCTGGCGCGCCGCTTCCTCTTGCCGAGCCGCGTCCACCAGCTCGAAGCTCGTCAGAAGAATCTCCCCCTTCAGTTCGGCGATCACCAGGGCACCGCTCAGGGTGCGCGTCTTCGGCCCGGTGGTAAAGGTGAGCTCGCGCGTGAACATGGCCTCCGGGGTGCCCGGCGTCACCGGGCGCCGAGCCACGGGGGTGACGTGGTAAGGCGTAATTGGGCGGACGCCCTTCGCCTCGTGCTCGCGGATCATCAGGCGCGCGCTCGCCGGCGCATCCAATCCGGGCGCGCGGAAGCTACACCGCGCGCGATAGGCACGGTTCGGCTCCACGCTCATCCATCCCAGATCAACCGCAATCACGGCGCGCGCGTTGGCGCTTGAGACCGAGAAGACCTCCTGCTCGCCGGCTTTCACCACGCCCGCTTTCACGCCTTCCACGGGCTGCACCGAGAAGCCCGTGGGCCCGACGCGATGCACTACGTCCGCCGGCGTGCCCTCCTCTGCCCCCTTGGTCCCAGCCGTTATCCCCACCAGGGCGATGATAACCGCCCACACGATTATCCTTGCGTTCATCCCTCTCCTGCCAACATCGCGATTCGCCCGTTCCGGCAGCTCGCCTGCTTAGTGAGCGGGCTGCTCCTGCATTCGCCGCTCGCGGGGAGAACCCCTTGCCCCAACGCGCCGCCGGTGTGTGGGCAGATTCCGGAGTTGTTGACGCGCTACCGGCGGGGTGCTATAATCCAAACAGAACAAGCGTTCGCGTGCCACATTGCTCCAACCTGGCACGCGCTCCGCATCCTGATGAGTGGAAGCGAGACGTGGCACAGCCAAAGCACACGGAACAGGAATTACTCCTCGTTGACTACGAGAACGTGCAGAATATCGAACTAGACCGCCTCGGTGACCATTACCGCATCATCATCTTCGTCGGCGCCAACCAGAAGAGCATCCCCATCGATCTCGTCACCCGCACGCAGCCGTTGGGCCGCCGCTGCGAATGGCTGAAAGTGGATGGCAACGGAAGCAACGCGCTCGATTTCTTTATTGCGTGTCATCTGGGCCGCGTCCTGGAGAAGTCTCCGCAGACGCACTGCACGATTCTCTCGAAAGACAAGGGGTTTGATCCCCTCCTCCGCCACCTCAATAAGATTGGCCTGAAATGCAAGCGGATTAGCAGCCTGCTTGAGCTTGACCCCAAACCGGCAGGACCGGAGGAGCCCAACTACCAACGCGTCGTCGAGCTGCTCAGCAAGTCGGCCAAGAAATCACGACCACGAAAACTGACGACGCTGTCTCAACACATCTCCTCGATGTTCCAGAAGAACATCGCTCAACCGGAGGTCGACCGTATCATCGACATCCTCTTTGCCAACAAGATGATCTCCGAGAGCAACGGGGCGATCACCTACGAGTTCTGACGGGCGCGGGCAGCGAGCCGGGGCAAGTCTTGAGGAACGGGCGCGCGGTTGCTTCTCCCCAAAAAGCGGAATGCGCGCCCGTTTAGGCGCGCACTCCGCTGGTCATCTCTGAGGCTCTCGCCTACTCTTCGGCAAACAGCGTGTTGAGCGTAGAGACCGCCTCATCCACAATCACCTGGCCGCCGGCCGGCGAAACACGGCAGCTGGCCGGCACGGCGCCATAGCTGAGCCCCTCCGCAGCGCGCTCCGTCGGCAGGTAAGTACCGCCGCCCGCGAGTTGGACCACGAAGGTCTGTAGCGCCGGGCTGCGCCCCTTGATGCGATCGCCGAAATCGAGGTAGTACTCAAAGGGCGAGGTGACGAATGCGATATCACCCAAGCGCAGGATGTTGATCTCTACCGGCACGCTCTTCAGGGGCTCGTGATAGCGGTTCACGGCGCGCTGACACCACGCGATTCGAGAGCGGAGCGCCGTGTAGGTGCTGTTCAGGCGGTCACTATCACCCACGGTCTCAAGCTGCGCGCGGAGCCGGCCGATCTCCTCCTGGAGCGCGGCATACTCCTTGTCCGTGACGTCCCAATGCGGGAGATCGAGCGCGCGCTGCACGTGCTTTAGCACCACCTCATCGCGCAGGTCCTTGCGCACGGCCGGCTCGGCGTCGGCAACGGCCTCACCGATCCGGCGCGCGATATCGCGGCGCAGGGCGGAATTGTCGCGCCGGTGATAGGTGCCCTCGCCGTACTTGAGCGCCAGCATCCGCTCCTCGGCGCGGGTCTGAATGAGGCGGTGCGGCGTCTGGTCGCCCGCCGCTGAGCATTGGGGCAGGATGAAGAGACCGGTGCCGAAAAGCTCGCGCAGCTTCTCGCGCGTGTCGTGCCAGAAGTCGGCCGAGACGTAGTCCTGCCCGCCCTCGTTCGCCTGGGAGGGGCAGGCGACGTTGACCAGGACGCCGGTCAGCGCGCCCGCGGGGTCGTAGGTGAACAGCAGGTTCACGCCGTGATCCACGTGCCCCTCGATATGCGAGAAGTCGGGCTCGCTCGTCTTGCCATACATCATGGCACGGCCGTCGAAGTAGCGCACACGCCGGTTCTCGCCCACCACCGCGTACGAATAGCCCCAGCCAACAGAGCCCTCGCGCCGGTTCTGCCACGCCTCGCACGCCGCCGACACGAGCGCATCCACCAGCAGGTCGGTGTATTCGGCGGTGGTCATATAGTTGGGGTAGCGGGCGCGGATGTCGTCGAGGTACTCCACGTCCTTCTGCAGGGCAATGCCGCCGCCGGCAAAGGGCGCGGTGTGAGTGTGCGTCGCTGAGGCGACCAGCTTGCGCGCGTCAAACTCCGGGAGCCGTTCCCGCAAGAGCGCCCGGGAGCGGTCCAGAACCTCTTGATCCACGGCGCAGGCATCGATGGAGACGAGGATCGCCTGGTCCCCCCCGCTCTCGAGGGCAAGCGCCGTCAGCGTCAGCGGGTCGCGGACGCGCGTCGCGATCCGCAGGTTGAAGAGCCCCCGCAACGACACGGGGCGATCCGGCGTAATGTCCCTTCCGGCCCAACCGATAGCGATCTTGGAGCTCATCTTGTCCCTCCTGTGCCCTCTCCGGCTTGATCACAGGCTGCGCAGGTAGGAGACGGCGCGGCGCATCGCCTCGGCGGCCGGGATCTCGTTCCCCTCGTACTCGATGTTGATATAGCCGCCGTATCCCGCCTCCCGAAACGCCTGCCAACATTCCGCCGTGGGCATGTCGCCCTCGCCTATCAGCGCCGGGCGGTAGTAGCGCCCGTCCAGCATCTGGCGATACCCCTCGGCCGGCGTGCTCCGGACCGTCCAATCCTTCAAGTGGATATGCACCACGTCCGCGGCGCACTGCCGGAACGAGGCGACAGGGTCCTCGCCACTCGCCGCGTTCCCATTATCGAAGGTTAGCTTCAGGCCCGGCACCTGCCGTTGCGCCTCATAGAAATCGGCCGCCGTGACAAACGCGCTGGCGGCACCCGGGAAGTTCTCCACCGTCAGGATGACGCCTGCTTCCCGCGCGAACGGCATGATCTCCGCCAGGGCGTCGATCCAGCGCCGACGGAACTCGGAGCGGTCCATCTCCGGGCGCGTGCCGGTCGGGATCATTACCACGGGCGCGCCAAGGGCCACGGCGTCGTCGATCCCCTGCTTCGCCTCATCCAGCCACCCGTCGCCTTCCGGGAAAGAACGGAGAAAGAAGGTGTGGCAGGCGACCGTAAGCCCCGCCGCGTCGCTCAGCGCCCTCAGCTCTCGCGCGTCACGGCCATACGTGGAGACCCAGTCGATCCCTTCCAGGCCCAGCTCCTCGGCGCACCGGACGATCTCCTCAACACCAACCCCCTGCCGGGCCATCGTGTAGGACATCATGCACAGCTTCATCGCGTTCCCCATCCCTTCACCCGCGCGCGCCCCCGGCACATCGCCCTCATGGCGCTGCCCGGGCACAGCCGGCGTGCCAACGACCAATGCGCCGGTCCTCACTCAGCCAGCCGGTGTCTTCCACCAGTTCGCCAGGCGAGGCGCATCCCCTTTCGTGAGTGGCACGCGTGCCCCGGCATCGCGCGAGCGCCAGGACACGCGCCGGTCTACTTTCCGACCGCTTTCTCGAATGCCACGGGATCGCCCAGGTAGTAGAGCGCCGTGGAGTAAGCCGGCACATCCAGGCGGATACTCTCCGCCATCGGCGCGACCACCTTCCGGGCGAACACGTCGTAGACGGGCGTCTTGCCCGGCAGGCGGAGCGTGTCGGTGGCCGGCTTCGCGCCGGTATGCACCGCTACGAAGTGGCGGTCGGCGAAGAGGATATCGTTCGTGTCGCGGTAGATATGCACGCCCGCATAGCGCGCGATCCGGCGCATCAGCTCCGGCGTCAGGTAGGGCACGGCGCTATAGACCGAGGTCCACTCCCGTTTCCCTCCCTGAGTAAACTCGCGGATGCAGAAGGCGGCCATCTCAGGCCGCGGCTTTCCGTCCAACACCCACTGCCCGAGGATCTTCGTCTCGGGTCCGGCTGCCGCAGGGTCGACGTAGAGGAGCGGCGCGACCACGTTCCCGAAGCGCGCCCAGACGCTCCCCGGCGGCACCGGGCGCGGCGCGAGCTCGAAGCCTGGAGCCAGGCCCGCGGTGATCTGGTGATCACTCGCGATCATGCGGCAGGTGGGCTCGGTCCCCTCCTCTCGCAAGCGGATGCCGGGGATCCCGGTCACCGCGGAGACGCGCTCTGGCGAAAGCGGCTCCCCAACCTGCGCCAGGCCAGGCGCCCATAGCCAGACGAGCGTCCGGCCACCCCCCTTGCACAGCTCCAGCGATTGCCGTTCTTCCTCTGTGAGGTAGAATGGGTTGAGGAAGAGGCACATCTTATACTGGTCGAGCCGGCCGCTCTTCGCCAGAAGCGGGATATCGGCCAGGTTGTAGAGGTCCGCGGGCGCGCCGATTCGCTGGACGCCATCGAAGAAGGTCAGCCGGCTCAGGCTGACGTTGAGCGGGATCGTGGGCGGCTGGATCCGCTGCGCGGTGTGCGTCTCGCCGTGGTAGAAGATGGCAATCTGTGACGAAGGCCCGCGGTCCGGGAGGGTGAGCGCGAAGTCATACACGCGCTTGGTGTGGCCGGCCAGGTCGGCAATGGCGGGGTCGCAGAACCACTCCAGCGAGCGAGCGCCGCGCTGGCCATCGCCGAAGTCGAGCCACCAGAACGCGGTGTTGTGCGTCAGCGCCGCGGCGAAATCGCGCCGGAAGACCGAGACCGTCTCGCGCTGGCTGAACGTCTTGGGCATCATCTCCGCCAGGAACGAGCGGTTGTCGTACTCGTAGAGGAAGAGCTTGTTGTGGAGGCGGAGGCTATCGATGATGTTCCAGGTGCGCACGTCGCCGCCGGCGCGGCGGCTGGGGTCATAGTCGGGAGGCGCCACGTAGAAATCGAGGTAGGGCGTCCGGCACGCCTTCGCCACGGCGGTGTGCCCGGAGAAGAGCGGCAGATTGGTGTAGAGCTGCGACAACGCGTAGCCGTAGTAGCACCCCACCAGGAGCCGGCCATCCGAGGCATCCTTCACCGCTTTGCCCCAGGCAGCGAAGGTGTCGATCATCGCCTCGGAGAAGCACTGGAAGTAGTCCATCGGCAGGGCGCCGATACCCGGCTCCATCGGATTGCGGAGCGATCCGGCGGTCGCGGGCTCGCGCGCGCTCACCAGGATGTCGCAGATCTCCTCGCTCCGGAAGCGCGCCGGCGAGAGGATATCATCGAACCGGATTCCCGGGCGGCGCCAGGCGGCCTGCAGCGCCTCGTCCGTGCCATACTTGCGGACCAGGAACTCGCGAAACACCATCCGGGCCGCCGCCGAGAAATCGCCCACGTCCCACTGCTCGCGCGGCTTTGCGTCCACCTGGCCCTGTTCGTTCGTAAAGATGTTCAGCTCGTTGCCGCCGTAATAGTTCTCTCCGGCGCGGCCCGCGAAGAGGCAGAGGCCCACCACCCGTGGGGCATACGGCTGCTTCTTCATGTGCTCCACCAGGCGCCGCAGCCCCTCCGCGCCCAGGCGGCGCCACTCGTGCGACATGAACGTCGGGCGCACCTGGGTCGCGTCTGGGAACGTGTGCGTCCGGAGAATCGCCACCTGGCCCCGGCCGCTCACCATCTGCTCGCCCGGGTTGTCGAACAACACCTGCGGGTTAGGGTCCATCCAGAGCGCGGGCAGGACCCGGATCTCCGGGTCGACATCGAGCGCCGCCTGGATCATGCGGTCGACCTCGGCGAACCACCGGGGGTAATACTCTTCCTCTTCGCCCGGCGCGCAGATCGCCGAGCCGCTCAGGAGCGGGCGGTGGATCTTGACGCCGGTCGCGGAGTAGTCGGCATAGCGCCGGTAGTTGCCATACCAGTAGCCCCACAGGATCGGTGCCGTCGGCTGGCCGTTGATGTGCAGCATCGGCGTGCCGCGCACGGTGCGGATCACGTTCTCGGAAAAGCCAGGGCCTTCCGCCCTGCCCCCCGTCTGGCTGGCCAGCTGAGAGCCAGCCCCCCTCGCCACCGGGATCGTGAAGTGGAGCCCGAACTCATCCGCGCGGCAGCCGGGAAGCGCCGTCTCCAGGCCGGCGCCACCCGTGGGGAGCGAGACAAGAAGGGTGGCCGGCGTATTCCGCGGCGCCTCTTCGGGGATCGGCACGTCGAGGGTCACGGTGTGCCGGCCGGGCGCCCACGCGCTCGTCTTCACCACAGCAGGCGGAAGCACGGCGCCAAACAGCTCGTAGTCGTGCCGCGCCGATTCGGAGGGTTGACCCAGGCGAACCGCCACCGCGTAGTCGGCGAGCGGCCGCGTCTCGCACTCGAAAGTGACACGGCACCGGACCTTCGCGCCGGGCCGGACGGGACCGGCGGGATCCAGGCTCAGCTCCGTCACGCGCAGGCGCTCTCGGGGCGCGACCATCGGATAGGGAACGTGGTAGAGCCAGTGCCAGCCCACGCCCGGCGTGGCAATCGGCGAGCAGGCCACCCAGCCCGCCTCGTTGAACCCCGGCTTACGCCACGCCGGCGGCGCGCCCTGGAACGGGTGGCCCTTCCAGGAGGAATCGGTCGCGATCACCTGCCGCGTGCCATCCTTATGCAACAGCACCAGCTCGGCGAGGAGGCCGTGCGAGCCATGATCATAGAGAACATCTACGCTCGCCGCGAGCACGTTCTCGCCCTGTGCCAGGAGATCCAGCGGGATCTTCACCACGTTGGCGCGCCGGCACATGCTCCCGTTGTAGCTGATGTCGCGCAGTACCTGCCGGTTGTTCAGCCACAGCGCGTTCAGCCGGTCGAACGCGCAGGCGAGAAGCCACGCCTCGCGCACGCTCCCCGGATCCTCCAGATTGAACGCGCGCCGGAAATACCGCCGGTTGGGCTGCCGGCTCGGCAGCGGGAGCGTGGGCTGCACCCAGATGAGACGCCCCGTCCACGCCGGCGCGTAGTCCCAGGGCAAAATCGGCTTCGGGCCGAGCACCTGGAACTCGGTCACCGCCACGCGCCGGGCGGCGCCACTCTCGATCACCAGCCGGATTGCTCGCGTTGTCACCGGTTTGGGCAAGGGCACGCGGACCACGGCATCGGCCGGCTTGCCCGTGGCATCGCCGCTCGCCAGGCGCTCCCACTGCCCGTCCTGCAGCGCCTCTACCGCGTAGCGCCCGATCCCGCCCACGCCTTCCACCGGGCACCCGGGGAACTGGCGGAACGCCACCTCTCGTATCTCGAAGGCAAACCGCCCCTCCACGCGCAGCCACTGGGGGTAGCCTTCATCCGAGGAGACCCAGCCCGTGTCGGGCTTGCCATCGGTCGCCTTCGGGGCGGTGTAGGCCATCTCCGGCGCGGACGAGACCGCGCTCGGGATCGCCCACTCGGTGGTCGCCAGGTTCGTGCTCGCGTCCTGCCCGGCGACGGGCAGGCAGGTGAGAGCCAGGAGAATGAATGCGAGAAGTGTTCGGTGCATGAGACAGCCTTGCATGGAGTGGCGCGGCAAGAGCGCCCGCGAACAGGGGCCGCCGGAGGCTCAGGAGGCGGCAGGAGCCGCTCCCCGTCCCCGGCAGCCCGAGAGATAGAGTGCCAGAGACCCTCTCAGAGGAGATCGGCGACGCTGATGACGGCGCCGCCCGTCTCGGCGGAGCGATTAACCGCGACGGTGGCAGCGAGCGTCCGATAGGCATCCTCGTAATCGGAATGGATGACGCTGCGGTCGCCCGTCTTGATGGCATGGATGAAGGCGCGGTCCTCGCCTAGGTAGCCATCCTCCTGCTTCGTGTACTCGCCACTCTCCTCGGCGGAGTTCCAGGTGAGCACCGCACCGGCGATGTTGAGCGTGAAGCCCTCGGCCATCACGCGGCACGAGCTCTGGCCCCATCCCGCCAGCATGCACGTGTTGCTGATGGTGCCCACGGCGCCGTTGGCGAAGACGAGGTTGGCGGTGGCGGCGTCGGCGATGTTGCAGTTTTCCACCTTCTTGTGCATCACCTGGCGAGTCTGGAACGCCTGCACCTGCATGATCTCGCCCGCCAGGTAGCGCGCCATGTCGACGATATGCGTCGTCTGCTCGACCATCTGCCCGCCCGACTGCTCCTGCACGCGCCACCACGGCGCGCCCGGCAGCCCGCCCCAGAAGTTGCCGAAGACGAGACCAATCGTGCGCCCGGCGAGCATCTCCTTCGCCTTGATCACGTGGTCATCCCAGCGGTACTTGTAGGCGACCAGCGTGATCACGCCGGTCTCCTTCACCTTCTTCAGGATCGGCCGGGCCATGTCGCAATCGATTGCCACCGGCTTCTCAATCAGCATATGGAGGCCGCGCTCGCAACACGCCAGTTCGATCTCGCCGTGCGCGAACGGAGGCGTGCCGATGAAGACCGCGGTCAGGTCCTCTCCCTCCAGCATCTTCGCGAAGTCACTGTAGGCTCGCCCGCCAAACTTCTCCGCGGCCGCGCGGGCACGGTCGAGATTGACGTCGCAGAAGCTGACCAGCTCGACGCCTTCGATTTGCGAGAGCCGGTCCATGTGGCCCTGGGCGATCCCGCCCGTGCCAATAAAGCCCATCCGGACTGCCATCGGTTCTTTCCCCTGTCCTTTTCCCATGGCCCGCGCCGCCCGTGCGCGGGCACCTTTGCCATAACAGTTCTCGGAAGCCACGCCGATCCCTACCCGGCTCCGGACCGCCGGGCAGACGCGCTCATCCGAGGCGCGCGCCGCCGGAATACAGGTTGCCGGCTTCCAGCACCGGCGCATCGCTGGCGAACGCAGCCTCCGCATTTGCGAAGTCGTTGCCCAGCAGGCGGACGCCTGCGCCCTCGGGGCTTTTCGCTACGGAGAGGAACCGGCGCGTGCCCTTGCCAGCGCGGCAGCCGCGCAACAGGACCTCGGAACAGCGCACGCAATGGATCGCCGCCGCGCCCTCGCCTGCCACCGGGGGCGAAGAGAGGTCCACGTGAGAGAGGGCGAGGTCGCGCACGCCTCGCGCGAAGAGGCCGTACTCCCACGGCCCGTCCAGCTCCTCCCAGCGGATGCGCACGTTCTGAAGGAGCACCTCCTCAGCCTCGGTGATCGCGAGCGCGCATGGCACGCCTTGCGAGCGGAGCGTCCAGCTTGGGCACCCCACGAACTCGGGGTTGAAGCTCTGGTTGCCGGCGCCGCCCCGCAGCGTCAGCTCCACGTCTCGCAAGGTGATGCCAGAAACCGGGTTGTTCTGGGTGCCCCCGATGTAGCTGATGGTGGTGCCGCGCGCCGTAATCCCGGTGAACGCCAGATCGGCTACCGGTACCTGGCCTTCCACGCCAGCGGAGACGTAGAGCGGCATCCGTGCGTCGATCACGACGTTGTCGAAGCGAACGCGCCGGATCTCCACACCCTCGGACGCGCTCGAGTAGCGCGAGATGACGTTGATTCCCACGTTGGAGTCGTGGATGACCAGGTTGGAGAAGACGCAGTTGCGGACGAGCCCCGAGCCCACGCCCACGCGGATCGCGTTGCACGCGGAGTGCAGCGTGCAGTTGGTCACGGTGACGTTCTCGCACGGCATCGGGCGGTCGCCCAGCGGTTTCGCGTTCCCCCGCAAGGTGATGCTGTCGTCTCCCGAGCGGATCTGGCACGAATCGACCGTCACGTCGCGGCAGCAATCGATGTCGATCCCGTCGCCATTGGGCGTGTCGTCCGGATTGGCGATCACAATCCCGCGCGCCGTCACCTGCTCGCACCCATGGAAGAAGAGCGTCCAGTAGGGGGAGTTGACCAGCTCTACGCCCTCGACGCGCACCCCGTGGCATCGGCAGAAGAAGAGCATCTGCCCGGGGCGCCACTCCCAGCTCCTGGCGCCTCCATTCGTGCCCTGCGCCAGGAACGGCAGGAACGCCGCGCTGTTGCCATCGATCCGCCCGCGACCGGTGATCGCCACCTGCTCCGCCTGGTAGGCGACTATCAGGTGGGCATCGCTGACCTTCTCGGACGCGAAGGCAACCGACTCCGGGAAGGGCAGGTTCTCCTCATAATCGGCCCGGCGCGGGCTACCGAGCAACACGCACCCCGCCTCCAGGTAGAGCGTGACGTGGCTCTTCAGCCAGAGCGTGCCGGTGACAAAGGTGCCTGGTGGGCAGTAGACCACGCCCCCGCCTGCGGCGTGGCAGGCATCGATCGCGCTCTGGATGGCGCGCGTGTTGATGGCGCCGGGCTCCGATGACGCGCCGTACTCCCGAATGTCGAAAACGTTCTTCATCGCTCCACTCCTCGCCCAGGTCGCTCTTGAGGGGGCCGGCAGGCCGAAACCCGCGCCCCTCCCGTCCTGTGGTTTCGGTGCGTGCGGTGGCGCTCCCCCCTCATCTTCCAGGTGCGCCCCAGACGCGGCGCTCTCCTCCTGGCGCGATACCCTCACATGGCCGGTACCGCGCCGGACGTACTGGCCAGGGGCGCCCGAGAGAAGAGGCCTCCGGGGAGGCTCGCACGAAATGAGAGGAAAGGAGTTGCCTCCGGAAGCGCGAACGATCTTGGTCGCACTACCCCGCGTGGCAACTGCGGGGCGCCCTGGGAAGGGAGATGGAACGGATGAGGCCTGAACCGGGAGATCCATCGGTGAGAGTCACCGTTGAGGATGTGGCTGCCGGGGCACGCAGCGTCGGCGTGCAGCCGGGCGATACGGTGATGTTCCACAGCTCGTTGAGCAGCATGGGCCACGTGGTGGGTGGCCCGAATACGGTGATCGAGGGCTTCCTGCGCGCAGTCGGGCCGGAGGGTACCGTGGCCGTGCCGACGCTGTGGTGGAACGGCACGCAGGACCTGGCTGATTGGGACCCGGAGACCTCGCCCTCCTACCCGGGCATCATCACCGAGACGTTCCGCCAGCGCCCGGATAGCATTCGCAGCAACAACCCCACCCACTCGATCTCCGCCATCGGCCGGCGCGCCGCCGAGCTCACCGCGGACCACGGCAAGTGGGGCCTCCGGCCGTGTATCTACCGCGACGAGGCGTTCGCCGAGGCGAGCCCCTGGGAGCGGCTCTACCAATGGAACGCGCACTATTGTTTCATCGGGGTCGATTTCACCGTCAACACGATGGGCCACTACTGCCAGAGCCGCCTGGTTGAGTGGGCGCTGCAACAGGCGCCCCCGGAGCGCCGCGCGGAACTTGACCGCCGGATCAGCCGCTGGGAGGACATCCAGGAGTACTACGAGCAGAGGCGCAGGGGACTCACCGATCCCCCCCGGTTCACCTGGCCCAACTACAACTTCCAGCGGATGGGCCAGCACCTGGAAAGCCTGGGGCTGGTCCGCCTCGGCAAAATCGGCTCGGCCACCCTGCGCGCGATCTATGCCCGCGACATGGTCGATACGATCCTGGCGACGCTCATCGCCCACCCAGAGGAGTGGCTGAGCGAGCCGTTCCTCTCCTGGTGGTATGACGCGGTCGGGCGGGGCGAGAAGCGCGAGTCCTAGCCATCAGAGACACCGATTGGGAAGATACATGAAGATTTGGAACAGCAACCCCGCGTGGCCCTGGCCGTGCGACGAGGAGATCGCGAAATACCTGGATGTGCCGGATTACTATCTCGCCGGGTATGAGGAGGTGCGCGGCTTCCTGAGAGGGCTACACAAAGGCCGCATCGAGAGCGCCGGCAAGAGCGCGGGCGGGCGCGACCTAACCGTGGTCTATTGCGGCCCCGATGCGCCCGAGCGCACCCTATGCGTCACCGGCGGCACCCACGGCACCGAGGTGGAGGGCGTCGCCGCCGTCGTCAACACGATCCGGGTTCTCGATTGTGGCTCGGACCTGCGCGGCCAAGCCTGGCCGGCCCTCACTGAGGTGGCGCGTCGCGTCGGCTTCTACCTGATGCCCTTCTTCAACCCGGACGCGGCCGCGCGCGCCGTCGTCAAGAGCTACGTCGGCATGCCGTTTGAGGTCGTCAACCACCTGCACGTCGGCTTCTGGAAGAATGGGAGGACGCTCGACCGCAAGCGCGTCTTCGGCCCGTGGACCCCGGAATCAGACCTCACCGGAAAGCTGGATCGCGTCGGCTATTTGGGGGCGCGCTATAACGACGCGGGCGCTGACATCAACCGCCCCTGCTCCCGAACCGAGGCCACGGCGGTCGAAACCCGGCAGATGCTCGAGTATCTCCGCCAGCGCCGGGTCGACTGCTACCTGGACATGCACTCGCACAGCACTGACCCGTGGCTGGGCATCTGCCCGCCCGAGCACACCTCCGGGAACCACGGCGATCTCGTGAAGCTGCAGCAGCTGACGCGCGAAAAGACGGTGCAGGCCGGCGGCCCCGACCTGAAACTGGCGGTGAAGGGCACGCGAACCTGGTTCAACAGCCACTTCTTCCCTGCCAACCTGGGGATCTACGCGCTCACGTACGAGGAGAAAGCCGGGTTCAAAGGCAACTTCCCCGAAGAGACGCCGCCCGAGGAGATCTGGCTGGCCAACGTGTACAACGGCATGCGCACGATTCTCGGTCTGGCGCAGGCGCTCCTGGAGGTCCCGTCGCCCTGGAGCTGATGGCCGGCTCGCTCCCCCCACGGCAGAGCGCCCCGGGGGGGAGCGAGCGCAACCAAACATCCCTTGCCACTACTGGCGCCGGCACCGGTCGCCGTCCTCAAGGGGTCGCCGCGTCCTCGATACCTGCCAGGAGGGCTTCCACCTCGCTGGCCAAGCGACGGGCGGCCGTATCCAGCAGGCGCTCGCCAATTTCCGGGGTCGCCCGTTCGATAGCGGCCCATTGTCTCTCCTCCCGGCCCTTGAGCTGCGAGGGAATCGGACTGGAGTCGATGTGGCGCACCCGCGTGAGGTCCACGAACTCCGGGTTGAGCGCGGCATTCATCGCCGTCTCCCAGAGACCACCGTGCGCGCCGGGGGATGGATCCTCTGGGTCGAGCCCGGGCAAAAGGTCAGCAAGATAGGTGGTGCTGCCGCAGGTATGGATCTTCATCCCGCCCAGCTGCCCGCCCAGGCGCTCGGCCAGGCGCCGGAGCAGCAACGCGGCTGGCCCGTGCCCGCCAAACGCCACGCAGAGGCGGAAGCCCAGCTCCGCCAGGTTTTCAAACAGCTCGGTGTAGATCTGCTCGCACAGCTCCACGCTGACGAAGAGGCTGGGTGGATACAGCGGGTGCTTCCCCGAGCGCATCGCCTCGCGTGACAGCGGCGGGTTGCCGGCCGGCGCGAACGGCACCATGGGGAAGACGATGCCCCCCGTCAGGCGCGCGGCCCGACGACAGATCTCATACGCCTTTCCCGGGTCGACGCCCATGGCATTCTGCAGGCCGTGGTCTTCCATCGGGCCGCAGGCCCAGTAGGCAACCGGCGCCCGGCTTTGCTCGGCGTAGAACTCCTCCGGCCGAAGCTGCTCCCAACAATGCAGGTCGCGCATCGGATCTCTCCCAGCCCGGGGCACGCGGCCGTGCCCCGGGCCCAGCAATCGGAAGCGGCCACCTGGCCACCACACGGGAAGCTTCCTGGCGATACCCCCCAGGGGATCGGCGTCAGGTACCGGCCGGCGAGACCAGCCAAAGCTCCCGGCTGGTTCTCTCACCCAACGGTCGGCCAGCGTGTTCGCTACTGGAGCACGATCCAGCCCCGGCTCAATGGATCGGCATGGGCGCGCACGGACGAGAACCACGCGGAGATCGCCGAACCCTTCCCCTCGCGTAGCTGCACATTGCGCACGAAGTTCATGCGCACCAGCGGCTGGCGATCCGGGTCGATCCCCAGGGCTCGCAGCGGGATCCGGACTTCCGCCGTCCACTTATCGGGGAAGACCTTCGCGGCCCAATCGCAGTCGAAGTCAACTGCCAGGCGCTCGGCGTAGCTCTGCCGACCGTCGCGATCATATTGGTCGAAGAACGCGCCGGCGGCGTTGATGATGAACTGGGCGTGCGGCGCGGCATCCATCCCCTTGTTGATAAAGATCTCGACGGAATCGTCCTTCCACGCCGAGCCATCGCGCGGCGCCGCCTGGCAGACCAGCGCGGAGGTGTCCTGGAAGCACTCCAGGCCGACGTAGAGCTGATCACCCTGGCGCGCCAGGCGCACCTTCGTCACGTGCTCCGCCCGGCTCGTATCGCCCCACTTGAGGAAGTCGGTGAGCACGTCTGCCTTCTGCCACACCGCCTCGTCAAGCAGCCCGTCTACCTTCACGGGGGCATCCAGCTTCGCGACGGTTCCCACTTTCAGCGACATGTCGCGGATACGGGCCACTGCCTCCCGGTAGCTTTCCGAGCCACCGTCGCCAAACACCTCATCCACGCGCCGGGCGATCGCGTCGCGAAGCGCAGCCGCGTCTGGGGTGCCCGACCGGCGGGCCTCCGCCATCGCGTCGTTGATCAGGACGCTCGCGAAGTAGCGGACGGCGTTCGTGGTCGATCCCGCCTTCAGCGGCTCGAACCACCCGGAGAGGGGCGGGAAGAAGGCGATCGGGTCATCGCTGATGTGGTTCTCCTTCATCCACCGGTCCACGTCGATCGTCGCCAGCTGGCCGGCCATCTCGCGCATCGCCGCCGCGACGCGCTCGACGGGCGCCTTCCGGTCGATCAGCCGCTGCACCCGCTCGCCGGCCCAGTAGTTGCCGCACAGGAGGCGCGTCAGGTTCCACGTCTTCCGGAAGAACTGGATCCGCTTTCGGACGGTCTCATCCACCGCCAGGCGCTCGGCCTCGTCCAGATAGGCGGTCATCCGCTCCATAACGCGCGGCGAGAAGATCCGGAATTGCGCGGGGTCAGCCGCCAGGCGGTAGGCCCAGGCGCCCGCGCCCCTCTGCTTGCGCCAGGTCTCCTCGGCGAGAGCGAAGTAGCGGCGCATCGGCTCCGCGGCCTCGCGGAACATCCGCTCGTTCCAGTCTCTCATCAGGGCATCCAGATCGACGTTCGGATCCCAGACGATTCGCGCCATCGCGTAGAGCTTTGGCCCATCCAGGCCCCAGTTGGGGTAGACCTCCGCGTAGAAGCCGCGCACGTTGTGCGCGTAGGCGAACTTCACCGAGTCCTGGAAGAGGTGGTTGTAGATGCGCGGGATGGCAAAGCCAACGCCGTAGGCGTAGTCATAGATCCCCATCTGCGTGGCGCACCGCGACCACCGCGCGAGCAGCTCCTGGTCGCGCTGTCGGAACCGCCGGTCGAAGTAGTCGGCGCGGTTGGAGGTGAAGTAAGGCACGATGTTCCGATGCAGCTTGAAGGGCGGCGGCAGGATCACGCTGGAGTAGGCCAGGCACCCGAGTTTCTTATCGGGATAGTCCTTCTCCAGGTTCTCGGCCACCTTGTTGAGCCAGGTGTAGTAGAGCACCGACTTATCGCCCGAGAAGCCGTGCCATTCGGGAAGCGGGCGGTCAATTGCCTTACACGCGGGGCACTCGCACCAGCCCTGGCCATCATTCATCCCGAAGGAGAACGATTCCAGCGTCGGGTCTTTTCGGAACGCCTCTCGCGCGGCATCCGCGGCCGCCTGGACGGTCCCCTCGATCCCCATGCACGGCTGCCAGGAGTGATCGTCCTTGCCGGGCCGGTAGCGCTGATTGCCATGCAGCGGGAAGTACTCCGGATGCGTGTTCCAATACTTCTCGGGCGTGAAGATCCGGATCAGGTTGTGGTGGAACTGGTCACGCGAGCGGATTCGCTGGCGCAGGTTCCAGTCGCCGGCGTGGTGCGCGCCGCTCCACAGCCGCGAAGTGAGCGCCGGCGTGTAGCTCTTCTTCCCCACGGGCACGGCGAGCGTCGAATGCTGGGGCACATCCTCGCCCAGCGGGCCCGGGATCAGCCAGCGCACGCCTACATAGTCCTCCAGGAACTGGCACACCGCCCAGTAGGTCGACCAGGGCCGCGAGCCTACGAGCATCACGCGCGTGGGTTCCACAGCAACAATGTAGGCATCGCGATCCAGGCCGGCCAGATCACCGCGCAACGCCTCTTCCGTCGCACGGCAGCGGCCGACGTAGATTGGCAGGCCGTCGCCCGGGCGGTAGTCGCCCTCGGCAACCGTCTTGAACTCCTTGCCGGTCGAGCGCTTCAGGTACGAGGCAAGATCTTGATAGGCCTTGGCGCTCTCCGTCTCCGCTTCCGCCTCATAGACGATGACCGCTTGCTGGCCTGCCTCGAGAACCGGAAAGCCAGCCGCAAAGCCCGGGGCAGCGAGCAGCCCGAGCAGCACTCCGATGAGCGCGACATGCATCAATCGCTCCTCCAATCGCGTAATAGCAATGCCAGGGTTCGACAGCGAAGCTGCCGTTCCCTGGCATGTGGTATCCCCCCCTTATTGGAGGATGCGGTCCGGGTCGATCTGATCGATCTGGTCGAACACCTTGCGGATGGCGAGGGCGATACGCTCCGCCATGTCGGGGCCGTTGGGTGCGCGCAAGGCCATCACCAGGGCGATATAGCTCTCGCAGTGCCGCCGGGCCACGGGGAAGCGCTCCGGGTTGTAATCCACGCCTTCATCGGCGCCGGGGATCGACCAGGGGAAGCCGCCGCCATAGGCGTTCTTCGCCTGGAAGACGGTCATCTCCGGCAGAATGAACTGCTGCCAGATGGAGGTGGGCACGCCCTCCGCGTTCAGGGCGGCGTTGACGGCGGCGCGGAAGCGCCGGCGGTCGCCGGTCCAGCCAGCCGCGTCGAAATCGATGCGCAGATTGTAGTTGTACCAGTTGTGCAGGTGGCCGTCTGGCTCCACGGGCAGGATAAGGGCACGCGTGCCTGGCAGGATCCGGTTCAGCACCGCGGCGTTTTGTCGCAACGTCTCGAAGTGGCGCGGGTATTTGCGGAGCTGCGCGCGCGCGTAGGCCGCGGTCAGCTCGTTGGTGCGGTACATCCAGCCCAGGGCGTAGGCGTGATAGTCGCGCGATTCCTCCGGCATGCGCGTCTCGCCAAAGCTCCAGAGCTGGCAGGCGGCGCGATAGACTTCCTCGTTATCGGTCACAAAGACGCCGCCCTCGCCACTGCAGATGCACTTGTTCTGGTTCAGGCTGAAGGCTGCCGCGTCGCCGAAGGTTCCACAGTTGCGCCCGCGGAACTGCGCGCCATGCGCCTGGCAGCAGTCCTCGATCACCTTCAGGTTGTGCTTGCGCGCCACCGCCATCAGCTTATCGTAGTTGAGGCAGAGACCGTGCAGGTTGACGGCGACAATCGCCTTCGTCCGTGGGGTGATCGCCTCCTCGATCTTGTCGATATCCATGTTGATCGTGTCGAAGTCGATATCGACGAAGATCGGGATGGCGTTGTGGTGAAGGATGCACGTGGCGCTGCTGCTCCAGGAGTAAGCAGTGACGAGGACGTGGTCGCCTGCGCCGACGCCGCACCCGACCAGGCCCATGTGCAGCGCCGCGGTGCCGCTGTTGGTGAGGATGGCGTAGCGGTTGCCGTTCCACTCCGCGAACTCTTTCTCGAACGCCAGGTTGTGCGGCCCCCGCGCCTGCTGCGTCGAGTGCAGCGCGTCCAGCACCAACTGCTCGTCGGTCTCATCCACCGGCGGCCAGGGCTTGATCTCCCCTGGCTGAATGCTCTTCGGTCCGCCGTAAATGGCAAGCTTCTCACTCATGGTCACACCCTTTCATGATGCCTCATCCCATAGGGCGCTGGCACGGCCGGACGGCGCTTACCACGCGCCGTGTGCCTTCCAGGCGAGCGCCTCATCGACACTCCGTGCCCGGTTCTGGGGACCACCTCAATCGGTATGGCCGGCAGAAAGCCGAGGGATGAACGCCGGCCGTCCCGCTGCCGGGCGAACGCCTCGATAATCAGGTTGTCGGCGTCTCCGGGCTTCACCGCGGTCGCATCCGCTTTGATGGCGAACGCCAGGTCTCCCGCCAGGGCCATGGCGTGGCCCACCGTAATTCCTTTGGGGGGCTCATTCGGTTCTAGCTCGACGTTGGGAAGCGCCCACCGCCAGGGCACCTTCACGCGCGCCTGCGCCGACCCACCTGCGGGAACCCGGATGGGGACGGCGCCGACCACCTCGGCGGGCGCAGCCCCACGCACGCGCGTGGCATCGACCAGAAGCTCCTGGCGCGGCACCAGGTGCCAGTAGGCGAACGCCTGCTCCATCTCCTGCGCGGGCACGGCCACCCGGGTGACCACCGCGTCGCCGATCCGGGCACGGCCCTCGATGCGCAGCGCCACCGGCTCTCCCGGCACGCCCCCGGGGGCCGACAGCGTCACCCGAACCGTGTCGCGACCGGGGGGAACCCACGCGCCTCCCAGCCGAAAACCCGCGGGCGGATCGTTCAGCGCCAGCTCAATCGCCCCTGTGAAGCCATCCCGGCGCACGGCGCGCACCGTCAGGGGCAGG